>Ga0209596_1001477_pt1 | contig 20243 bp, 20 predicted proteins | sample M_130807_MF_Meta_FD_187314 | JGI IMG/M metagenome (GOLD analysis project Ga0209596, IMG submission 187314) | Freshwater microbial communities from Lake Montjoie, Canada to study carbon cycling - M_130807_MF_MetaG (SPAdes) (version 2) | ecosystem: Environmental > Aquatic > Freshwater > Lake...
ATAATCAAATCCAAATTCGACGCACTTTTCGCGCACAACGTCTTCTGTAAGCTTTGCTTTTTGATTGTTTAACTGTCCTGCTTCCCGAGAACCACACCCACAGCTTTTGCTTTTGCCTGTGGTGATGTTGCTAGCGTGCATTACTTTTGCATTACCGCAATCGCAAATGCAGTGCCAACGAGTCTGCCACCGAGGACCACTTGGAGCGCGATTTAATACGTGTAACTTTCCAAATCTATGTCCCGTCAGATCTTTTATCGCCACAATTACCGTGCCCTACTGTAGTTAAACGGCATTTCTGCCCATGCAAATCCAATATAAGTACCTGCGCTTGCATTAACTGAAGCATCAGTAGTTCTGAGTTTGAATCCGTTGCTGGTGATGTCTACTAAATCCGCAGTACCCTCAGCATCAGCAGTATTGGGGTAAAGCGGATCATTATCCACGTTGTATCCTTCGCGGGATGTATCTAATAATGTCCAGTTACTTGTACTGTCTGAACGCTTAAGCATGATTAGCCGTGGGCGGAATCCCAGATACACAAAACTGCCGTCCGCCGAACCATTGCCGGTGTAACTGAACCCATTACTGTACCCGACTACTGGGGCGAAGCAGTAGGCGACAAAATCATTACTCGCCAACATAGTCCCGGCAACATAAAAAACCGATGAAGTAGGAGCCCCACCCCAAAGAGGAGTGCTTGTAAACACAGAATCAGTCTTGTTCAGGTATACGAGTTGAGTTGACATATTCAAGGCCGAGTGAGCCACAATCCAATCACTTGTTGCTGCTCTATTTTTGACAATAATTAGGCCTGGCGTTACACCTAATCCGTGACCGACGCTGTGCGTACCGCTAGTTTTTGTTGCGGTAACCACGCTAAACCCAGCAGTTGCATTCGCCCGCACCTGACTAGTGATGCTGCCTTGTGTGTTGGATACGGTTGAGGTGCCTGCGTCCCAGCACCATGCGACATAAGTTGCGGCGCTGGTATTAACTTGCGCCAATGTGCCAAGCGTAAATCCAGCAGAGTTAAATGCAGTTACACCGCCATCAGTTGTGACTTCTGCGTCAGTTGTATTTGATTCAAGTCTTGCTTGAGCACCACGCACCACGTCATACAGCGCATGGTCCGTGGCAGCAGATCGTGATTTAATCCAAATCCAATCAGGATTAAAGCCAAGCGAACTTGTTGGAGTAAGCGCTGCACCTGTGCCGGTATAAGTAACAACGTCCATCACCGTATTAGACTTCGTGACTAATGGGGCTGGCAGGTTCTGTGTGCAGAGTGCCTTGAAGCCGCTTGGTGCGGTGTAGGCGAAGGCGCGTTGGCCGAAGTTTGCGGACCATTTGCCTGTGCTGTATGCGCTGCAGAGAAAACCAAGCGGCCCGCTTAAGGATGAGAACGCTGCATTTGTACCCGATGCTGGATTTCCGCTATTTTGCCAAGTTCCATTTTTGCTGAACCAAACTTTGCCATTATCAATATCTAGCGCAATTCCTATTACATCATTAATTGTGTACGAATTGCCGTAGGAAGTTCCAGATCCATTATTGTATTTGTTGCCGTTGAGGGCGACGTAACCGTATGAGTCAACGGTGTAACCCACATAGCTTGAACCAGTTGAGTTGTACCAAGGGAAACTTGGACTGCCAACGCCAATAAGGCAGTCAGTAACAGTTCCAGAGATTAATGTAAACTCTGCGTAGTATTTACCAGAAGAAGCAAATATCGTTGACAGTGCTGTTTGGTATCCCCCTGTGCTGGTTCCGCCGTACTCAAGACATCCATTACTCATTGGACCAGTGGAATATGCTGCCAACGGATTTAACGTCGCATAGTTCCCCCGCACCTCGCCGCCCACGTAGGTGTCGGTCCCGTAATTAGTGGGGGAGTCTACGAGGCTGTCATTCCCAGCACCAGCAGTAACGGATAAATTATTCGGGGTCCAGTTGTTCCCCAGCCCGCTATAGTCCTTCCCTAATGTGCTGGCAGTATTGCTGGAGTTATCAGCGAACAAAAGATTGTATCCATTCGTGCCATAGGTGCCGGTGTATGTTTTTGGTATGAGTTGCCCAGTAGTGGCATCGGTTTCGGTGAATGACGATGGGGTCAGTGCTTGACCGTCGATGAAGTGGATGTTGGTGAGGTAATAATTGGCATAGCTAGAAAATGGGTTGGTGCCAATATAAGCAGAGCCAGAATACAGTGGAAGATTAGCTGAAACAGTCTTATCCAGAACGCCATTAACGTATAAATTAAAGGTCGATCCATTATTGTTAACTACTATGTGATACCAGGCCGATGGATCTCTATAAAGCCCGTTTGAAATAAATTGATTAGCGGTGTTGTCATTGACTCGTATTGACCCGTCCGTGTTGAAATATAAATAAAACCCTGTCGAACTATTGGTGACAAAAATGTCATCGCGCCCAGATCCACAGCGCTTAAGCCAAGCCGACAAAGTAAATGTCGTGATGTTTGCGCTGGCTTTAGACAAGTAGGCACTGTCACTACTATTGAATCTCAGCGACCTTGATATCTGCAAACCACCAGCGGCGGCGCTTTTTAGTAGTAGCGGATTAGCACTTCCAGGAATCATTAGCTCAAGTTGCTGACAAGGGTGGCAGTAATTTTAGTACTTGATTGCACTGCATACACCAAACAATCAACCGATGCTGCTGCGGTGCTAAGTGTTGGTGCAGTACCACCAGAAAAGTCCCACTGCGAACCATAGGCCAATGTGCGGCTACCGGTGCCATCCTGCGTAATCCAGATACAACCAGATTGACCAGCAGTTTGGTTCGATGGGTTAGCTAATGTGCGGTTACCGCCAAGCGTAACTGAGAAGTTATTGGCTGCCGCAAAATCTGCGGTGATCGTTGCCCCATCGGTCAATGCGCTGATAGCGCCGCGTTGCGCTGCCGTAAAGCTTTGCGCGACATCGGTTTTAGCGGTATCAACGTCGTAGCCTTGGACGGTTACGCCAATATCAGCGGAATCTAAAAAGGCTTGCTCTGTTAAGACGCCACCTTCAACTACATAAACTTTATTTTGATCTGTTGCGTAACATATTTCACCTTCTGCTAAGTCAAGGATACTAGCGTTTAAATTTGCATACGTGCCCCTGGCGATTCTTACAGGTGTTCTAGTGGATGGAGTGGCCATTAAACAAAGCTCCCGCCGTCTATTGTAATTGTAGTCGTAACTATGCTACTCCCGTTAGCAAAATTGCCACCATCAACAACGGTCGCACCTGCTGCTGTAGCCCAGCTCAAGGTGCCGCTGCCGTTAGTGCTTAATACCTGTGCAGCAGTGCCATCGGTTGCCGGTAACGTCCATAACACATCAGCCGCAATTGTTGCTGGTGCCTGAAATCCAACGTAGTTAGTGCCGTTTGCAGTTGCTTCGCGGAATCGTGCATCAACCTGATTATCTAAAATTACATTACCGGTAAGTGTGCCACCTGCTAATGGCAAGTTGTTGGATGCCGTACCAGTTAAAGCCGCTGTAATTGTGCCAGCCGTAAAGTTGCCGCTTGCATCCCTTGCGACAATTGCAGATGCAGTGTTGGCATCTGTAGCAGTAGTGGCGCTATTGCTGACCTTGCCAGCAGTGGCGATAGTTGCAAGTTTAGTGTCAGCAATGGCGGCAGACGCATTTATGTCTGCGTTGACGATTACGCCGCTAGCAATAGCGGTAACACCCGTGTTGCTTATGGTTACATCACCTGTTACTGCGGTGCTAGTCGCTACGTTTGCGCTGCTGCCTAGCACAATGTTGCCGCTGGTTAGCGTGGCAAGCTTGCTGTAAGCAATGGCAGCACCCGATGCAATATCAGCATTAACAAATGGGTAAGTGCTTACCTGGCTCCATGGCGTATAGCTCAGTGATGTCCAAGCTGTGCTGCCAGTGCCAAGTTTTATTTTGCTAGTATCAGATTCAATCCCAATCTCGCCTGCTAGCAGTGTTGGGTTTGCACTTGTCCAGTTAGCAGCAGTATCACGCCGCTGCGCCATCTTAACTGGAACAGTAGTAGCAGTTGGCATAAGGTCAGGCTCCGCCAGCTAGCAGTAGTTTTTCTGGGTCCGGAGGTGTCGCATCTGATGCTAACAGCTCAAATGGTGAAAAGCCAGTGAATGCTATATTTTCAAATGCTTCAACAATAGGTGTTATCGCCGTCCCGCCGCTTAAAATAATATTAAGCACCCATCCTTGCAGCACACGTAATGAAACTGTTATATCAAAATAAACTCCTTTTTGCTGCTCTTGCGGTATAGACGCATATCTATAGATTGAATCAATTGGTACTACATCATTTGCGTCACCCCATACTGTAACTGGAATTTGGAAATATCCATGCACGCCGCTAGATTGATTCCAATGTGTACGGATTAAACTGGCATCAGATTCGATTCGGTTATTAAATGTAAGCTGCAATATATGGCCGTTATTGCGTAATGAATGCCGGAATCTAATAGGGCCGCTAGCTACTGTCGATGCTTCGCTTATATTTAAATCCCCTAGGTCGTAGCTGATTTGATCTGGTACAAGGTTAGGAAAAGTTGCCATGATTAAATTAGGTACGGTGGGATTAACGTTAAAGATACAGTGCCATCAATCTGGTCGCATGTTTCATCAAATGATGGGCTATCAGTATATATCCATTGATGGTTAGCTGGAAATGTTAAATTAGTTGCAGCTAGTGTTGTAGCATTTAAATCAAATGGTTCAAATCTACCATGAAAAGCGTAGTGGCTTAGCAACGCATAATGCTCAGCCCTAGTCATCTGGCTAAATGTCATCCGCAACTGGTCGCCGGACCTGCCATTGCCATGTCGCACGTTGACTTCATCGCCGCTTAGCACAAGCAACGATGTGTTGGCTGTGCTACCTGGCGTGTAGGTGCGGCTACTTGGATTTAATGCAGGGAATAAGGCCATAATTTTATTTTAGGGTCCTTGCTCGTTACCGGTAGTGCCTTCCCATTGAGTAATAACATCAACTCCATTATTGCTAAATTCCCAATTGCCAATAACAGAAATCACTCTACCTTCAACTGTGCCGCCAAATGCTGTGCCTGGTATCTGTGAGCCAGGGCCTGAACCAAAACATGGCGAGGCAAAACCACCAAGTGCATAAACGCCTGTTGGATTTGTTGTTTTATTAGTAGTAATGACAGATGCACGCCAAGGAGAAACCGCGCCCGTGGGAGGGACTGTAGTTTCAAAGGAAGCAGCATTGTTTTGATTGAATTCAATATCTTGACCACATCCCCAAAGACCGCGAAGAGCTACAACCCCTGCAAAAAACATTGCGAAAGGTGTTGTTACTTGATATGCAGCCCCAGTTGCTGGCGTTATAGTGCCAGTCCATCTTACATATGTATAACTATAAATATCAGGTTCCGCCGGTTCTGTAATGCCAATTAAGGATGGCTCACCAAAACCATCTGGGCTGCTAGGGTCTGGGCATGTAGCTTCTGCAATTATGTAATGGTCTATATCGTCATTTGTAAGTACCAGCGAAGCGCCTGCCTCCCACCCACTGGTACCAAGTGTTTCGCATTGTATTAATGTGCGGTTAGTCGTTGTTCTTGCTTCTTCTATATCTGCCACTAAAGACTTAGTTACGCGATACCAGCAGACTTTACCGCCTGGGCATGGCGGCACTGCATTTGCAGTTTCGCCTTCTTTTGGCGGGTCGCTAACGCCTGTTACTCCAGGGTTTGGCCCGCTTGGATAGCTGGGCTCGGGCTCGTCTAGTGGGTCTTCTGGGTTATCAACTGGGTCTGTCGGCCCGGCATCTGGTTCATTGCCAAGTTCAGCGGGGTCAGTTTCAACTGGCGGGTCATTTATAGGTGATATAGTTTCGCCAACATCAGGTAAAGGCGTGTTATCAACAGCGCGACCTGCAATATCACAAGTGAAATCTGTGCGCCCTGTTGGCACGGTATAACCATTGCCTACCGCAGCATTAACTGCTAAGCCGACCAGGCTGCGGTTTTGGCTATCAACTGGAAAATGAATTAAATCTAAACTGATAACACCGCTGATGGCTCTTGCAATACGTTCTACTTCATAGAAATGATTATGGTAACTAACTGTACCAACATTAGTCTCACGCCTTAATCTAACGCGTACAACATCGCCCACAATTAGCGTGGCATTAAACGAGCTAGGCGCAACACGTATCCTAAGCGTATGCGTTACATAGTAACGACTAGCGACACGGTAAGTTCCAACCTTAACTGCATGGTCTTCAGTGGCACAAAACTGGCTTAGGTCGTATTGTTCTAATGGTCCATTATCTGCCAATCCTGTCATCCGTATTTCAGCCGAGCGGATAATCCCAATATCGCTATCCGGTTGCTGACGCCATAAGACTAGGGCTGTAATAGCTTTGCGATTTTCAAGCGAAATATAATCAATTTCAAAGCTTTCGATTATTACGTGGTCTTCTGTAAAAGTAAATACTGGCTCAATTGCTGTTGTTTTGATTGTGCCATTAGCATTGGTTTGTAATCTTGGCCTCAAACCTTTTTTACCATTTTTATCGCTTACGCGCAATAAGAAATCTGAACTAATAGATTGCAACCAATCCTCAAGATTAGTTGATTCCTTAAATTCTCCATTATAGAATAAACCATTTACATTGCAAAATAATGCTGCATCTTCCATCATTGTCAAGTCAACCATTGAGCTTGGAAACCGGCTGCTTTGTGTTATCAGATACAACGCTAAATCAATTACATTGTTGCTAGGCCCTGTAATGTCATCTAAAATTCTTGTGACATTTATTCCATTACGAACAAAACAATGCACTTGCCTATCCCATAACTCGCTGCCATCATCATGCGTATTAATGAAACTAAGCGTTGTCATATTGTCGTATGTGCCTTGAGTGCCGCAATACAATGGGCAATTCCAAAATTTCTTAGTTGCTACAGCAACAATAAAATTACCAGGGTCCCAAGTTTCAGCCCGGCGGTCGTATGTCTGCGCCCATGTCCCAACACGACAAGCACGTTGGAAAACATCTTTAATCGGCAATTGGTCCATATCGCCTTCACTAAGTACTAGGTGTATTTTGGTGGTCAGCACGTTAGTTGTTGAATTATTTTCATATCTGCCTTCAGTAGCGGCTGGGCTTACTAATACACCGCCATTGCTTGATACACGCCGACAAAACACAATGGGGATTGGCTCACCAATTACTGCTGCCTTTTGCCTGCTGTCTAGTGGTGACTGCCCTTTAGCTGCGCCTTCCTCCGTTATTGTAGTAACCAATCCGCTTTGGTATGGCAGCAGCGCTAATGGGTCTCTAATTTGAATACTCATAACCTTACCGGCGCCCCAATAAGTAAAGTAGTAAATTTACGCGGCGGCACCTGAGCACCTACCGGGCTAAGGGCTGAGCTTAAATTAATTGATAGCTCCGTGAAATTACCTGAAATTTTCGACACTTCGCCAACATAAGTTGCAATCAATGACTGGGTAGATATTGGTGCCGATTGAGATAATCGTGTATCGAACTCATACATTTTAATCTCACATAATCTATTGTTATTCAAAGCAGCTTTAAAGACGCTGATTGCTGTAGTAGTAGCTGGCACTGTGATTGTAACATCTGAACCGGCGGGGCTGCCAGCCATCATCCCATCGGCATTAAATGGATTATAAGACCAAGACGCAGAATCTAAAGTAATAGTTTGATTAATGTAATATGCCTGCCATCTTACATACGTCTGGCTGTTATCGTAAATTCTTAGATATTGGCTTTGGCCGCGATTGCTCATGCGCCTACCCCTTGATAACTGCGTCCGCCGAATGTACGGTTATTAAGCAGTAAAGAATCTGTTAGCATTGTAAGTGCTTTTTCCATATCAGCAATTGTTACATATTGTTGATTGTTTTGTTGCAGTACTGGGCCAGTTTGTATTTGTATCATAGGCGAAAATGACCTGCTGCTACCTTGACTTTGGATGGCTGCATTGCCACGCATGCCACCAAGGTAGTTAGCGCTTGCACGCGCCATCTTAGATTCAGGAATTATATATTCGCGCTCACCGCCTTCGCCTACCATCGCAAGGGTAGGACCATTCACAACGCCGCCTTGAGCGAATTTAGGTAATTGAGGCTGGGGTAAATATGAAATCTGTGGCAACTTTAAAGTTGCTAACGCTGCATTAGCGCCTTTGATTACGTTATTAATTGCGTTTACTACACTGCTTATAGCATTACCAATGCCATTTAAAATGCTGTTCACTATGCCTTTCATCGTTTGCATAGCAATTTCAAATGGTTTTGTAATTGCATCTTTAATTGATTGGAAAGCGTTACCAATATTTTTTATCATGCCGTTTATCGTATCTTGCACCGGCTTAACAAATTTTTCACTTATAAAAGTTGTAACTGCTGTAAATACTTTTTTGGCTGGTTCTATAAAATTTGTATTAATATATTGGTACGCCGCAGTTGCAAAGCCTGATATAGCCGTTGCCGTTGGCTTAATAAAATTTTCAACAATATATTGCGTTAACGCTGCGTGAGCGTCCATGTAAGGCTTGATAAAATTATTGTATATCATTGTAAAAAATTGTTTATACAATTCAACAATGGCATTAATCGCTGCGCCAACTTGGTCGCGGAATGCGTAAATTGCAACGCCTGCTGCTATTAGCAATGCTGCCCAGCCTACGGGGCCCGTGAATATCCCAACCAAAATAGTTCCTAGCCCGCTTAATGCGCTGCCAATAGCAGCCACAACAGGCCCTAAAGCACCAAGTGACCCGGCAATTGTGGCAAATACGCCGCCGCCTGCAAACAGCCCGCCTAATGTTGTAAAAATACTAATAATTGCATTTATGGCTGGCGCTAATACAACGAACGCTGCCACCAATCCTGCTATCCCGCCAATTATAGTTTGCACTGGTTCTGGCAATTGGCTAAACCCTGTTGCTGCTGCGGCAATGCCTTCAGCTAGTTTTGTGATTGTTGGCAACAATGCTGTTACAGCTTGATTGAATGGTCCAGATATTGATGATGTTACCTTGTTAATAGAATCATTAAATTTATCTGCTGCTTCGGCCATATCTTTATCAATTGTTGCCGAATATCCATTTAATGCCTCTTTACCTTCATTCAACATAGGAATTATATTAGCGCCTGATTTGCCAAATATCTCCATTGCTAATGCTGTTTTTTCTACGCCATCTGGCATCTTAGAAAACTTATCAGCTAAATCCAATATGATGGCATCAACGCCACGAATCTTGCCTTGCGCATCAGTTGAACTAACTCCAATAGATTTTAATGCTTCATTTGTTTTTGATGCCGGGTCAACTATGCCTTTAGCTAGCTTACCCATTGATTTTGCTACTTCTTCTAAACTGCTGCCACTATCATTAGCAGCCTTGCCAAATTTATCCAGCGTTTCAACCCCAACACCAGTGCGCTGGCTTAAATCATTTAAATTATCTGCTGCATCAATTGACCGCTTACCTAAGGCGCCAAGGCCCGCTAACCCAATCGCAGGCACCAATCCACCTAATGAGCTAGTTAAACCACCTGCGGCGCCTTTAACTCGATTGAATGTGCCCTGCAAACCACCTGCCTGCTTATCAACACGGTCTAAACTTTTTTCTAGCCCATTAATGGATGCAATGCCATCGACACTAGCTTGGATTTTTACAGCAGCATTCATATCAAGCGCCATGATCAGCCCTCCTTTTTGTGAATAGCTGCCAAAATTTCGCCTTCAATGATTTGCATATCAGCAAGCACAGCGGCTGGGTTGGCTATCTTATACAGTCTAAACACCCACGCCACTGCTGTGTAATCTAACCCTACCGGTCCATTTGGACCCATTCGCCATTGGGTTTGACATGTAAGGAATGCCTGCATTGCTGGCCATGCCTCAGGTTCAATCTCAAAATACTCTGGTTCAGGCGTATGGTCAAGTTGAACACCTAACACCGCAGCATCATCAAGCGTTTTATCAATCACGCCGCCCTTAACCCAATGCTGGGCAGCGCCTATTAGTTTTTTGCTTTACTTCCAGTCAAACTATCAAAATAAGCCACAATAATAGCTGCTGCTACTGTTGGGATATCAAGCAATTGTTCTTTTAATTCTTCAGAAAATAAAATTTCATCGCCATCGCCATCTACTACACCAGACCATCCAACCAATAATTCATCGGCAATTGACTGGTCACTGATGCCGCCTTCTAACGGTTCATTGCGTTCTGCTGCTTTAATACGTGTTTGCACATCAACTTGAATTTCATTAATGCGTGCTTGTGGCAACCGTTTAAATTGAGCATCAAAGGTTTGCTTTTCAAACTTGCCGCCATCAGCCGGTAACTTAACGCTAACCGGCCAGCTATAGCTGCTGGATTGCTTTAATACAAATGCCATTGAATGGTTTAAGCAAAGGTTAGTGAAACTTCGTCATTGCCTGCGCTAGTAGGAATAGCGGCAAATGGCAAGCTTAGCATTTGGATGCCATCGCTATCTTCGTATGAAGGGTTGCCAATGTCAACCTTTGGCGCCAATAGCGTAACGCGGTTGCCAGCAGTTGTACCATGCAACATGGTTAAAATGCCGGTGGTATCATCGTTGGCAATAGTAAAGAAATCTTTTTGCGCAATTGTCGGCGCTTCAATCATGCAAGTGCCTTCAACAGCACGGTTAGTAATAATTACTGATTTATCGCAACCAACCAGTTCCCGATAAACGGTTTCATTCGCCATATCAAGTTCAAGCGACATCAAGCAACCGCTGTAACCCAAGATTGAAAACGCGGTAGTGCTACCAGCTTTAAAGATTAAAGGCGTTGCTTGGTTGGTATATGTAGTGGCTGGTGCGGCTGTATCAGTAGGAGCATTGTAAATGCCAAGCATTGTAAATTCAATGGTTGGTATCTCGCCTACTTCAGCATTTAATACAAATGTACCGCGTGCGCCTGTGATAACATGCAACACGCCATCATTATTAAAGTAAATTGATGCACTATCAAAGCTTGCGCTAACTGGCTTGTAACCTACGTTAGCTGCAATGCTATAAGTGCTAGAAGCACCTGGCGTAAATGTTGCGGTTGATTTTTGCACCGTTGCAACTTTAGTGCTACCTACATAATCAGTAATTACGCCAACACCACCGCTACCAGTGCCGCCTGTAATCGTAATAATCATGCCATTATAAATATCATCTGTTGCGCTAGCAGCAGCCGCAAGCGTAATGCTGCCAGCAGAGCCCGCCTGGGCGGTGCCGGTAATAGCAGCAGCAGTTGTGGTTTCAGCCATTCCGCACGCCTTCAGCAGGCTGCTAAAACGTGGTGCTGTAGCAGCAGTACCAGAACCTGCTAACTCAACTTGGAATGTAATGCTAACGCGGGTGTTAGCTAGCAACTGGTCGCTATTGCCAAGATAAGGGCGAATCAAATCACGGCTAACAACATCAGCCTCAATTGGTGTAATTTCTAACTCCTTAACCAGTATGGCGTCAGTTCCGGCGGGGCTTGAATCCGTCCCGTAGGTTGCTTCCGTCTTCGCCAGAATCAGGCGTTTGCGAGTTAGTAGGACCATTGTTCAGTTCCTCGGTGTTGGGCTTGCGGGTGCCGGTGATGGGGTCTAGGACGTAAGAACCGCCTACACCTTGGTATTCATCAATCATTCTAGCAAGCGCTAAGTGGATAAGTTGGCAACGCTTGTGCGATACCTAATCAGATAATCGCATGAAATAACGCCAGCCGGTTGGTCAGCTTCTTGCATGTCAAAATCGACAGCAATTGGCTGAATATCTATAGCATAACCCCCAAGCGTCAAATCAGCCATCACCTTGGCATGTAAGCTTTCAACAATTGGATCTGCTACTTGGTCTGGTATCGCGCCACGTACAATTACCGCCACACGTACAGTTAAACTCCAATCCAATGTCGGCAATGCCGTATTCTGTTGCGCGGTATCACTAAGCGGTTCAACCACAATTGCAGGTGATTCGCCGCGTGTAATAGGTTCTACCCTACTGCGATAAATCCTAGTGCTAACGCCTGTGGTGCCTGTCAGCGCTGTACGTACAGCAGCAATAATTGTTTCCCGTTTGGTTGCCATGATTATGCAGATGCAACTTGCACTATGGTACAGATAACACCGGGAATGCTTGGATGCGCAAACGGGCTGGTTTGCGCTGCCTCAGCATGGATATAAGCAGCAGCATTGCTAGTAGCCCAAATCAACTCAAGATAGTCAGCAGCATCTAGCTTTAACACAAAATTAACCGTACCAATTACATTGCCATCAACTCCGCCATGGCTGGACGTAATACTGAATCTGCTATCAGATGCAACTACATTAATACCATTTCTGCGTAACCATACATTTATATCATGTATTGAAGTATCGCTATTCGTAAATTGTATTGAAAATGTAATGCTATAAACGCCAGCATGGGCAAATGTAATTGTTGTATTTGACGCAATACTAATGCCGCTATTGTCTAAATCAGCACTACGCAATAAAATTGTAGTCGGTGTATTTACTGTTGCGGTTTGTGATGTTAAATCCCAAAACGATGCCCAATAGCCTGGGCAGCCAAAATATGGGAGCTTATTCCAATTTGTCAGGCCATCACCTACCTTTACATTTCTTGCATGGTCTTCAACCGCTGGCTCTCCCGCCATCAGTATTGGATTCAATGATGACCATTGATTGCGTGTATTAGTCTTAAAATGACTGCTCATGTTTTTTGCAACGCAATTTGCACAAACTTACCATCAGTCATAAACATTGTTTCTCTTACTGTATAGCCAATAGCATCCACAGTAATAGAATCGCCGCGTATTAAAGTGCCGAAATCTGATGTTTTAGCTGTCAACGTGTAGTCAGTAGTGAGCACCATGCCATCACTAAGCACTTGGCTTGGCATGTCAAGAATACCCAAAGCAGTAACGGCGCCAGCAGTGCAACTGACGCCGAAGTCTGCCAGGAAGATGCCTAGATCTTCCGTTAATGCCATTAGCCGTACTTAGCAGAAGCTAAGCCGATAACAGCAACTGCACCAGCACCAGTACCACCTGCAACAGTGGCGGTTGCCTTAACAAATCGCTTTAGGCTGGTTGCATTAACAGTAATCTTTTGCAGTGAAGCAGTGTTAGCGGTAGTGGTGGTAAATGCACCGCCGGTTACATCAGTGTAGGTGCCGCCAGATGTATCTGATTCGGTTAGCTTTACCGCGTAGGTAATGCTAGCGCCGCCAGCTTCAGCATCAAGCAGCACTGCCATATCGCCTTCATAGCCCAGCAAATCAATTGCTGAACCAGTGGCGGTAGCAGTTACTACATCGTTGCGCAGGAGGCCCAAGATCGTAGTCTTGGTGCCAAGATTGTGAATAGTCATGGTTTAGGTTTCCGTTTGGGAGGGGATGGAATAGAGCAAATGGGCGCGATAGGGTCAGATACAATAGCTTTACCAATGCCAATCAGGAGTTTGGCGTCGGTTAGGGATGCCTCAACAACATCCCCAACACGAACAACCTGGCCTGCCAACATTGTTTGCCGTAAGACCTTAATAAACATAATCAGAGGGTGTTGTTGCCACGGCTGAATGATTCAGGGTGACGAACAGCAATGTCACAATCTTGCATCGCTACAACACGCACAGTACCAGAGGTGCTATGTGTGTAAGGGTCAACCATCAAATCCAAGCCAGAGAAGTAACCAATGATTAAGTCGGCAAAGTTGCCAAACCACAAATCATTAGATGCGACTTGGTTAGACAAGATGCCGCGATAGCCGTTAACTAAATCGCCTTCCATCACAAACAAACCTGAACCAGTGTCCTTGGTCTTAGTCTTCAGAGCACCGCGCATAGCAGCATTCATCAAATACACAGGGCTGCCGGTCAATGCATTAGCGCCTGCTACATCGCTTTCAAGTGCTACCACTTCAGCAAATGTAGGGGTGTCCGCAGCAAAGTCTTCAGTGCCAACGCCAGTTGTTAGCTTGAGACCTAGTGGCTCGCTGCTATTGCCGGTGCCATAAAGGCCAGCAACGTCAATCTTGAGTGCCAATACACGGGCAAGATCATTGCGTACCATGTTCTCAACGTCGATGCTGGATTGCAGCATCAGGCGGCGGCTGTAATCAGTGAAAGCTGCAACCGTGCGCGGTGTCAGGCTTACTTGATCAACCGTTTGCTGGCTTTCAGTAGGTGCGCCAGACTCAGCTACCCAATAAGCAGTAGCAGCGCCAGATTGGCGAGGAATTGCAACGTTACCAACCAAACCGGTTAGCACAGTAGCGCCTGCTTGGTCTAGTGCGGATGCGTGACGCAGCAAGTCAATAAAGCTGCCAGCATCCAAATCAGTAGCAACTAAGTTACCACCAGCAGATGCAGTGCCTACAGACAAATCACGGCGCAGTACATCTTGGGGAATTGTGATACCACGTGATTGGCGGCCCAATTTTGCAGCCGCAGCATCAGATGCTTCAATCTCAAATGCAGCCGATTCACGCGCAGCGCGGTCGGTTGGATTTGCTAAATAGTTGATGGCACGCAAAAACGAAAAGCTGCGGCTTTCCTTTTCGCTCATGCCGATGTCGGCAACGCTCATAGTCACAGGCTCCTGATAGGTGTTTATTTTGTCTAGAACAGCAGCACGTGCCTCGTCGATTGAACAACAAGATTCGATTAGCTGTTGGCCGAGGTCGGCCATCCCATGCTTAGTGCATAGAGAATTGATACTGGAGATGCGTGAGCGTTCGGCCTCAACGGCTTCGGCCCGCACCACGGCCAGATCTGGAGTGGCGGATTCCATGTTAGGAAGGGGTTCTGGGGTTGGTGCTGCCGGAGCAGCGGGGTTAGTCAATAGCAAGGATCTTCCAATCCCTACTGTTTTGTCAGCCGGTATAGAAACCATTGAGATTTCATACGGACTCCATGCAGTGGCAACATAGTCACCACCGCCGCGCTCTTCCATCTTATCAATGGAATAGCCGAAGGATACATTCCTAAGAATGCCATCCTTCACATCAGCTAAAATCTCTTGCGCAAATTCATTCTTGCTAAACCGAACACGTGCATAACCGCGCCTTGCTTTATCATCAATCCTTGCTGCTTCTACTACACCAATAACACGATCTACATCATGATTAAATAGCAATGGTGCGCCATCGTTTAATCGGCTAAGGTCAGCAGCACTAACATCATGGCTTAATACTTCATTACCAAAATATCTAGCAACTGGATGTTCAGAACTAAACGGAAATTCATAAGTGCGGTCTTCTACCTCACTAAATGCTGTCATCTCAGCGCGGTGGAATTTACCTGTCATGCTGCGGCCTGTTGCTTCTTCAAATTCAATCGGGTCATACTCATGCTCAATTAACCAGTTAAGCGCTTCATCTACTGTAAATTGCTCTAGGTCAAACCGTATTGCTTGCAGTTCGCTTGTATCACCTTTAATGCCATAGATAAAATCAATGCCCGGCCCGCCTGCGTCATCTTCACGCGCAAAATCGTCATACTGCTCTGGATCTGTTAGCCGTGCTGCGTGCTCGTTTGGGTATGGGCGCTTTTGGTCCATTACGCTTTTATTCAATGATGCCTCTATTGTAACTGCTTTAATCATCGCTTTCATCTTCCAACTCCACTGCTGGCAGCTCCGTTTCTTCAAATGGTTGCATTGCAGACTGCGCACCGCCACCTGCATTTACTTCACTTGGGTCGGTGTCAGTAACAATATTCATCTCATCTAGCATCGCTAGCTCAGCCTGACGGCCTAGCAATACTGCATCAAGATCGCCGCCTTGCTCTGTAATCACCTGCGCTAACGTCTTGAACCCACATCGCACTGCTGTTTTATAAGCATCAACTTCTTTTTGTGGGTCCACCCATTCCCATGTACGTGGCACCCATTTACTAGCGCGGTAACGGTCTGGATTTAGCTCATAGCCCGGCAGCCGCAGCTCACCGCTTAACACTGCCATCTCAAGCCAGTTATCAAATACCTGTTGATGAAAATTTTCTATCATATAACGTTGCAGTACACGGTACGTGTCGCGCTCCTCTAGCAGGCTTAGCCTGCTGCTGCTGTAATTACTTTCTGAGAAATTCTTGCTGATGCTTTCAAAGCTAACGCCGATGCCAGCCGCTACCGCACGCAACATGCTACGCGTAAATGGTTCAAGCTGACCATCAGGCGAATTAAGATCTGGCACCGTTACTGATTCGCCCGGTGCTAAATACTTAAATACACCTGGAGTAAACTCGCTAACGCGTTCATTATCATAAATTTCATCACCTACCAACTCGCCTTCAGGTGATTGGATGAAACCCATCAGGGCGCTGCTAGCGCGTGCACGTACAACCTCAGCCTCCTCATACCCTTGCAACATATGCAAACGCATTAATGCCGATGCAAACCATGTAACACCACGCGTCTGGCCTGGCCTTTCTGGTAAAAACAAATGTATTACTTCATTTGCTGGCACACGTAACTTCTTGCCGTTAGTCCGTGGATTACCAGCATATGTATCACCGGGATGATTAGCATAAAAATGATAAGCTTGTGGCCTTAAATAACTATCAATTTCAATTCCCATCCGCACTGTGTTACCAGTTGCGGCCTGGGGTATATCATCATCAATCAAATAATCAGCTTCCAGCACCTGCAATGCAAATGGAATTCGACTATCACCAAATGGTTTACGTATCATACGAACAAATACTTCGCCGCTTTCAGCTAAACTCCGCGCTAATAACCGTTCAATATCATGAAAACCTAAAATGCCGCTTACATCACAACGGCTTTTGTTACCCCATATTTCCCATGCTTCATGGATTTGCCCATTAATTGCTTCATCTAATTTGCCGCCGCGTTGCATCCGTACCTGCCCTTGATGGCGAATGCCATGTCCAATCACATTATTTTGAATAGCACGCAATGCCTGCCGTGCATAGTCATTATCACGGCACAATTGCCTAGCGCGATTACGTAATGCCTTAAAGCTAGACTTAATCTCACTATCGGCGCTGGTTGCACTTGTTATCCAGTCAGCCGTCAACCGGTTTATCCTTGCGCCTTGATATGCACGTTGCCGCCCTTTGATTGGCGCAAATCCCATTGCCTTGAATAGCTGCGTGCGTAAGCCCATCTAAAACCTCACAAATAAATTATGCGGATTGCCAAGGCCATTAGCAATCAATTCCGCCGCCTGCTCGCGTTTAACCTCAGCTTTTAATTTTGCTTCTAGTTGCATCAAGTCAGATAGCGAATACTTACTAAGGCTACGCCCTGCAATACTATACTGCTGCACTGCACCGCCAGATACAATTGCTCTGATTGCAGCCTTTACTGCGTCTAAATCTTCTTGTAACTGCGTGCGGCCATCAATAGCGCCTGGTGCGCCGGTATAGCTCAGAGCTTGCAATACCTCAAGCTGGCCAGCACCTAGCGTCAGCTTTTCAGTGCTATAAGTCGCAATCGCCTGCCAATACCATTGCCCAGCATCAAAAGCAGCGCTGGTGCCAGCCGCAATCGTAAACTCCCAGCCGGTCCCATAAGCTGTGCCAACAACCGTTGCGCCTTCACTTGCTGTATTAGTCCGCAAATAATAAGTAAGCGTCCATGTAGCGCTAGTAATAGCATTGCCAAACCCATCCGCCGCCGCGTCATCACGCCATTTGACCGTATCGCCTGCTCTGATTTGTGCTGGGATTTTCACGGCTACCAGTTGCGGACGAACTCAGTGCCGGTAGCTACCGGCTTTGGCTTCCTCGATCTTAGCGGCAACTTAGCACCACTATCAAGTTGTTCTTGTAATTGCTGCCACATCGTAGCCCTATTAAATTTGCGGTAGCTCAATTGCAACGCTGCATAAGCGTAAACCGCGCAGTCCAGCGCCTCATTGCGTGCGCTTGGTTTCTTTACCCATTCCCTTATCGGAAACCCGCGCAAATAACGCAACGTCTGCTTTTCAGCCGTCAACTGCTCAAAATATTCTCCATCAGCAGCCAAGCCAAACCGCAACCCGCCCGGCCCTTCATCGTTATGTTTCATCCTGCCAAATAATGTAGTTTTAATTGTATCACTACCAACACTAAATAATGTAACACCACGTTTTAACGTGCGGCCTTTAGTATTAACATCTACCTTATTGCCTTTGCTAACTGCTACACTGCCGCGCTTGCTGCTGCCTTTAATCGCAACCACGCCTTGCCGTATTCGGTCCCGTACATAATTATAAACTTCATGTGTGCAGTGGCCGCCAGAGTCAATAGCCATCTGCGTAATCTTTAATTCCTTGTTGCTTTCAGTAGCCCATGCTGTAGCTAATACTTGATCAAGTTGGCCCCACACTTCAATCTGCGTTGGGTCACCCATAACCTCTTGGTGCCATATCAACCAACCTGTTTCAGCTTCACCCCATCCCCATACACTAATAGCCAACCTATTATCCTGCACGTCAACACCAGCCGTCAGCAGCAACACGCCATCTGGGCATATACCAGACGCATAATTTAAGCGCTTTGCAATTAATCCATCAGCACTTACCTTGCTTGCATAATCTTCTTCCCATGTTTCAGCCAATCTAGTATTAACAAAGCTCTTAAGCATTGGCGCATCTGCCTTTGCACGTAAAAAATCATCAACCATATCAACCCAACTAAGCCATCCCAATGGTGAATACAAGCCCGACAAATGGAATCCAGCCGTCTTGCCATCACATGGTGCTGTAGCTCGCCACTCACCTTGTTGCAGCATCATCGGTTTATGGATTTCTGCAAACTGCTCCTTGCATTTCTCGCATTCATATCGCACTGTGCTCGCATCATTATCAGCCCATTTAAGCTGTGCCCACTTCAACCATTGCATCTCATTGCACTTAGGGCACGGCACATAAAACCGCCTTTGGTCACTGCGTAAATATTCAGCTTCAATACGACTAAAATCTTTTACTGTTGGTGTGCTAGTAAGTAAAATCTTACGCCTAGCAAATGTAGTAGCGCGTTTCTCCGCCAAACTAACAGGGTCACCCTCGCCATCTACATCAGCAGGGAACGCATCAACCTCATCCATAAAAATATAACGGCATGGTGTAGACCTCAACCCAGTTGCACTATTGGCACCAGTAAGCAGCATCATCCCGCCTGGGAACTCCTTAGCAAACATCGTATTACCGCTATCCCTACTTCTAGCCGGTGCAATCTTATCCGCTAAACATGGCGTCTCACTAATAAGCGATTCCAACCTTTGCTTTGATAATCGCTTTGCCATCTCAACCGTAGGTTGCACCAACAACATCGGCCCCGGTGCTGAATTGATTACATACCCCAGCCAGTTGCTGCCAGCCTCCGTCTTGCCCGTCTGCGCTGCAAACATCATCACAACACGCTGCACGTTGCTGCTACTGCTAAGGCAATCCATCGGCTCCTTCAAATAAGGCGTCCTGCTAGTCCTCCATGGCCCTGGCTCCGCGCTTGCCTTACTGCTAAGCCTTCTATTGGCATCAGCCCATTCGCTAACCGTTAATGCTAGGTCAGGCCGCAGCCCATCCATAAACGCATCACGCCATACGCTCATCGCTCTGCCTCAATCAATGCCAGCAATGCGTCCCTATGCTCCTCGCTCAACATCTTATGAATTACCATCGCGTCAGTTTCACCTGCTAACTGATGGCTTAACCTATCAGCTAAATTAGCCAGCGCTTCACGTATCGACCGCCCTACCTGATACGCCTGCTTCTTTACGTCATCAGCAGCAACCAACTCACCACGCTGCAATGAAACCTGCAACTTCGCTAGCTCCGCTTGGTAATGCTCGCGCCTTGCCCTGCTTTCATTTAACTCTGGTATCGAATCATCAGGTAATGACTTAATAACCTGCTTCAATTGTTGCGGGTCTATAGGGTCAGCATCTGGTACCTTAGAATTATGTGTCTTCAATGTATTCTTTCGCCATAACTCAAGCGCCATATCGCGATCAAGCCATCGCTTACCATCTTTTTCAACAACAGCTTCTGCAATACGGTCTTTAGTCGCATGTGTTACAGCACCACGGCTACAACCTTTAATCGTTGCAAATTCTGAAAACGTAACTAGCAACTGCTAAACCCAAACTAAACACATCTTAAACACCTTTAGGCTTCTTGTGTCTTGCGATATCCAAACCCCTTGCGGCGCAAGGCTTTAGAAGGTTTTAGCGCTGACGCTAGAAAATAAACGAGCGCGTGGACTACCA
>Ga0209596_1001484_pt1 | contig 20138 bp, 36 predicted proteins | sample M_130807_MF_Meta_FD_187314 | JGI IMG/M metagenome (GOLD analysis project Ga0209596, IMG submission 187314) | Freshwater microbial communities from Lake Montjoie, Canada to study carbon cycling - M_130807_MF_MetaG (SPAdes) (version 2) | ecosystem: Environmental > Aquatic > Freshwater > Lake...
TTGCAACAGAAGACGAATTTTGCGAAGTTTCGCCCCTACCGTAATCAAAATTGACTATAGAATTTACAACCGCACTGCCATCGAGCTTTATAGTATTTCTATAGCTATTTACTACTTTTTCTTGCGGGCTTCCTAAATTATTATAAGCGGCTTGAATGTCACAAACAATATTTGCACCATTATCATTGTAGCCATCATCGGCTTTATAAACTTTACCATTTCCGCCAAAATAAAGATTATTGTTATACATTCCCCAAGTGCTGGCATTCATTCCTGTAAATTTGCAAGCTGCGCCCGTAATTGTATTTAGAATGTATTGGTGATAAGTTGTGTTAGTTGCCACTGGCACATTAATTAACAGCCAACCGCCTTTTGGATACATCGCAACTTCCCAACCGTAATTGGAACTATAATCATTAACCGCCTTAATTGCTGCGCCTGATAATTTACTTCTTTGCGTAACCGAGCCGTCATTTTTAAATACTTCGCTAAAAAACACGAAATCTTGATCGGTTATAATGACGATATCGCCAGCAACTTTTTTAGCTCCTCTAATTGCTATTGGACGACCTATTTTATAGGTTCCAAGCAAAGCCCAAGTGCTAGGATCAGAACCTTGGTAAAGAAGCACATCACCACTTGACATTAAAAACACCGCATAATCATCAACGCCGTTTCCACCATCTAAATTCCATGTCATCATCGAAACAAGATTGCCACCAAACGGCGCAACTCTAGATAATTGAAATTTTGTAAATACACCACCGATTGCGTTGGTTGCTCCATACCAAACATCTTGAGCGTTAGAGTTCCAAACATAGACTCTATTTTTATGCAAATTTATGCCGTTTAATTCGGTAACCGTTAAACCAGTTCCGCTTATGGTACTTGCGGTTAAAGTAGTGCCGTCAAATGTTTGCGGTGTATCGGCACCATTTACCATTATTAAATTAGCGTTAAAATTTACCCACTGAAATCTCGCGTTAGTAAATCCAGTGCCTACACTTACAATGCTTGCGGGGTTTGTGATGTCATTTAGCGTGCTTCCATTAGCACAAATAAGCTTTCTAACTGTATTGGCGTTGTATTCCATCAAGGTCTCAACATAGCCAGACAAACCAGTTGCATATTGTGTAAATCCTTTTCTAGTTGTTACAGAACCCTGACCAGGAAACCAATTTTCCATAATTATAGCATCGGTTGGTTCCATCGCACTTTCGCTATCTTTAGTGTTTAATCCACCAGAAGGAGAAGGGACATTTACTCTAAGAGCCTGCCCGTTTCTTTCTTGGTCTAGTGTTGGATAAGATTTACCTAAAGTTAATACCATTATGGAACAATTTGAGTTGGATAACCGACTTTAATTTTATTGTCGTAATAATAATGTTTTATTGTTCTTCTTTGACCGTTGGCTCTTGCTCTTTCGGCGACTGCATTATTAGCAACTTTTTCTTCTTCACCATAAGGGCGACCTTGATTTTTAAGCCATCTCCAAGTTGCATCTAGTCTAACAATATGTGCGTCAATAGCTGGTACATCTGTATCTGCTAACCATTGCGACTGCCCAACTAGTGTAGAACTTAACACAACTAAATTACTTACATATTCGTAAATGTGCGCTTCAATTGATGCGGGTGTTGGAAATAAAACAATTTGTTTTCCTCGTATTCTCGAATAACCATAACCAGTTCCGCCAGTAATATTTTGGTTTTTTAGGATTCTCCATTCTTCAGGAGTTACTGGCATTACTGCGTGTTGCGTGGTAGTGTTCCAAAAAGTATTATTAATAAGCCTGTCAAAATCACTTGGCAAATCATAGCCATCTTGAGAAGCGACGGTGTTAAATGTCTTTTCTTTTTGAAGCTCCTGCCAATCAAAAGCGCGCGATAATTCAGCGATTGACACCGTCATCACTTCTAAAATTTGTTTTGCAACATCCTCAGTATTGCCAATAATAGAAGTTGGGACGTTTCCAGACTTGGTTTCTTTTAAAATTGATTGTGCGATTGTTAAAAGGCTCATCTATTTTTTTAGTAGGGTTAATAAAACTTCTTTTGAAGCATTTCCTTTATATTCGATACCTAAAATATCAAGTTCTGCTTTAATTTCAGAAGCGGTTCTTTTATCTTCTTCTGCATTTTCTAAATTAGCAACAGAAAGCGCTGAAGCTTTTAATGCTTCATTTTCTGCCCTTAATTTATCTAATTCAGTTTGAAGATCTGGTTTACCATTTTTTTTCAAATTAAGATATTTATTAAAAGCGCTTTTATATAAATCTTTTTCGTGGACTAAAATTTTTTCGCCTTCAACATAAATATTTTTTTCAGTGGCTTTTCTAATAATTATTGTTCCTGGGTCGTTCGGAATTGTGATATGAACCCAAAGGTCATAATTTTTAGTGGTTTCATTTTGTTTATCAAAAAAAGCGATCATTAAACCTTGATCAGCTACTAATTGGTTTGGCTCAACATTAAGAACTAAATTTGTCATTTTTTTTTATTTTAAATTAATATTAAGAGGGGTTTTTTAAGCCCCTCCAAATAATTTAACTACAATTAAGCAGCTAAACCATCATCAACGAATGGATAAGCTATTTCAAGCTCAGCCAAACCAGTTGAAGGCGTATCGATTGCAGAAGCGCCTTTGCACTTCTTGATTCTATCGCCAGCAACAATCGCATCATCAATAGATCCAGCAGTAGCAGTTCCATAGCAATTTGCGTTGTCAGCAAAAGCGGCCAAAACTTTACCTACAGCTTTACCATAGATTTGATACCAACCATAACTAGAAGCAACATTTATAGACATTGAAAAACCAACATCACCAATATCATTAGCGGCCAATAAAGAAGTTGAAAAATCATCTGGATTAATAAGAACGCATGAACCTACGACAGTAGATGCAACGCCTTTTAAATAGATAAATTCGCCTTCACCGTAAGCAGTGGAAGCAATATCAACAGCTTTAACTCTAGTGCCTAATGGCAAGAGTTGAGTTGTTGAAGTATCGGCAATGGCTTGTGGAATCACTTTACCATCGACAGGAGAAAAAGTAGACATATTTTTTATTTATAAATTGTTATTAATTAAGCGTGCATTACGCCGTGAACTCTTGCATTATCAATAGTCATGTTTCCGAAGAAAGTCATCGGAACGACATAAGCTGCTTGATTATAAGGGCGAGTTGCCTCTCCTTTTGTAAACAATGATTCCCCTAAATATTTCAGAAAAATGTTATTTGTATTTATAAAATATGCGTGTTCAGCAGGGCATTCTGGATCATAGAATACATCGCTTGACTTATATTTTAAATTGTCAAAACCCATCGCGCCAATTTTATCAGAAGAAATTCTTTGAATAGTTTGGGTTGCGGTTTCAAAATAACTAAAATATACGGAATCGGCGGCAATCATATCAGGAAGTTTACCCATTTGGGCTTGACATCTTAGATATAATTGGTTAAAAGCGGCAAGAATAGTAGTGGCAGAAGGCGTTACTGATTCGACTGAGAAATCATATAATTTATTTTGCCAGAAAGAATAATTTGCACGGTTAATTTGTCCTACAGTTCCAGTAGTTGGAGCGTCAGAAACTAAAAGTTTCAAACCACCGACTTCTTTACCACCAATACCAGTTCCGTCAGCATAAATTGAAGTTCCAATTTGGTTAGATAATGAAGCTTCAAGAACTTTCATTTTTTCGGCTAACAAATCAACAATTTGTTCAGGACCAGCATTTTGCGCATACTCTAAATCAGTCATGGTAACGGTACCAGTTAAGATTTTTTGTGCGAAAGTTGCGGTCGAAATTACATCTTGAGGAGTTGTATTATAAGTGTCATACTCGCCTTGATATTGAACAGTTCCGTTTGTTGCGTAACTAATTTTTTCTTGGAAAGTAGCACCGCCTGATTTTTTAACGATGTTTCCTTTTGCTTTCAATTTTTCAAGCAAAGGGTGGTTGTTGGTGATGTTATCGATAATACTAGGAGCGTAATTATCCAAAGTAGTAGTCAATAATTGTCCAACGGTTGAATTTGGATTCGGCATTTTATGTATTTTTTAAGGTTGTTAAAAATTTGTAAAAATCTATAACGCGCCAGCAAAATGCTTAGAAACAATATCTTTTAGTGCGGCTCTTGGATTGGCGGGAGCAACATTCACACTTGAAGTTCTACCTGAGAATTTTTTAAGCCTTTTGGCTTTTTCTAATTCTTCTTTACGCTTTTCTGTTGCCTTTCTAGTGATTTCAGCATCTCTCAATTCAACAAGCTCATCATCAAGCATCACTGCCTTTTTATAAGCTTGCTCCAGAGTTAAATCAGGATTAAATAACGGGCTTTCTTCAATAAAAAAAGTAGCCATAGTGTTCCTAACTTTCTCAAAATGAGGGAATTTAATTTCACCATCACTATTTTTAGCAGATCTAAATTGCTCAATTTCTCTTGCATTTAAATCTGCTGTTTCGTCTTGTTTCTGTCTTTCTATCTGTGCGAGCCTAGACTCAATGTTCTTGTAATGGTTGTCTCTAGCAATCTCTTCAGGGGTGCGATAATCGTACTCATCCTCAACAGGTTCTATTAAACTTGTTAAATCAATTTTAGCGTATTTCGCTAAATCTTTTAATGCTTGGATTGGGTTCTTTTTTAAAGATTCGTCAAAAGCTTTAAAATTAGCCATCTCCTTTTTTGTGTTACCTAACTCAAGTCTCACTTGGTCTTCCCTAGCACGCAAAATTTTGCCTGCTTCTATAACCTTGGCTTGTGCTTCGGGGTCTTTAATTAATTCAACGGCTTCCCTAAATTCTCGTGGTTGTCCACTAAGAGTTTTTTTTAGGTCAATGCCCTTGGTTTCAATATTCTCTTTTACTTCTTCTTCTGGCTCTTCTTCTGTATTATCAGTAGATTCCGCCTCTTCTTTTAAATCAATTACTTCTTCTTCAATATTTTCTTCAATATTTTCTTTTATTTCTTTTTCAACTTCAACAATTGGATTTTTAGAATCCTCAATCTTGGTAACACTTTCTAACAATTTTTCTCTTAATTGATCTTGAACTTGATTCATATATTATTGTTTGTTAATAAAATTTAGAATTAAAATACTTTAATATAAATAATTGTCAAATAGTTTTTTAATAATCTTTAATGTGGCAACCAGCTTCTTTAATAGATGCTAAATAATTTGCCTTAGTTTTATAAACTTTATTGTCTAAATGGCTATAAATTCCGCCTTTCTCGTTTATTTGTTGGTCAATAGTCGGGTCTTTGCCGAGAAATTTTCTTGTATTTTTACTTATTGGTCGGCTATCCACTTCCAACCAATGAGCCTCGCCGTTAATGTAAGTAAGTCTTTTAGTGGTCATTTAATAACCTTTTCCACCTTTTTTAGTGCCTTTTTTTGTAGATTTTTTCATATAGATTAATTAAAAATTTATTTCTTGAAGTAAATTATTGTTAAACATTGCATTTACAACCTCTTCAATAATTAATGGACTTTGTAATTCTGCTTTTATTATAGTTTGTAAAATTTCTTTTCCATCTTTTTTTAAAATCAACTCTATATATCTATCAATATCAGCATTAATAAATTGATTTAAAAAGTCTTGGCTTAACTCTTCTTTTTTAGTAAAATAAATAGCCAACATTTTGCCTTTTTGAGGGCAATTAAAATAACAAGTTTCTATCATACAAAAGTTTGTTTATTAGAGTCCCTAATAGTTTGATTTATATGTTCCGTTTGCGCTAAAGATTGTGCGTTCATTAATGCCGTTCTTGCACCAGTAATATTTTTTACTAGTTCATGCTCTCTATCGGCCGCTTTATTAGCGTCGTCAAACTCTAAATTGTCTTGATGAAGTGCTTGCTCTTGCAATAACGCCGCTTTTTTAATGTCTAATTCTTGTTGCGTAAATTGCGCGTCAGTTGCTTGTTTTTCAGCCTTTAATTGCAATTCTTGTTGTCTAATTTGCATTTCAGCCTGTGCAAGCATTTCCTCGACGCTTGGTCCTTTTGGCTCTTGTTCTTCTTGCGCAATTAAACTTTCTTCAACATTGCGACCAACTTTATAAGGCTTAGAAATAAATAACATAAATTGCTTAAAAGCATCTTGCGTAATAATGCCAGACTGCACCAACGGAAAGAATGAGCTTGAAAACTCTGAAATTGAACGGATGTATTCAATGCGATCAGTTTTTTCTTGTTGTTGGTCAATTTTAATAGTTGAATCGGTTTCAACATCAATCGCAAAAGTTCTTAGTTTATCATCTTTAATAAGTTTTTGTAACTCGGCGCCTTGCTCTGGCGTAATTGCGTAGCCTTTTAAATCTTCCAAAGGCTTTTTCATTGTTTTTTTGAACTGCTCTTTGGCTTGCTCGTTAAGTTGCTCTAAGCTAGCAACTTGCTCAGGATTATTGGGGTCGGTTAATGATTGAGCCTCTTTTAATAAAGCATCTAATTTGGCTGTTTGCGCTTTTTCAATTGCTAAAATGTCAACGATTTTAAGTTGAGTCATTTGTGCTAATTCTTCAATAGAATAATTTTCAACGGTTAATTCACAAAGTAAACGGATTAAATCACGAACCCAAAATTCTAACTCTTTTTGAAGCGGTTGAATTCGACTAATTGCAAAGTTACCCTTTAATTCTTGAGCCGTTGCCGTTTCTGAGGCGGTGGTTACGCCCCGCACAATATCACTAATGCCCGTAATATCTCTAATTGAAAAAATTACGCGGTCTTTCCTGTCGTTTAGTTGTGCAATTGTGGCAATGATTTCGCCGAGAGGTTTAAACATCACTAAATCTTGAATCTTTTGACCTCCAGTTGAGAGCATTGGCGTCATAGTGCCATCATCACCATTAAATAAATTAACCATATCAGAATTTTCAGCGATTGACGAATAAAGACCAGTCGCCTTGCACTGTTCAACTAGAGAGCGTATGCGGGTGTCAATTGTGTTTAATTCTTCTGCTTGAGTTTTGTATTGTCTGTAAAGCGGAATTGGTCGCAAATCAATTGGATTAGAATTTGAGCCAAGTGGCGCGGCTATCGGAAAAAAATCTTTTAAATTATAAGGGTCTTCATCGTTTGATAAAAGAATACCCCCGCCGTTCAGCGTTAAAAATAAACAAGATTTTGTTTCTTTGTCCCAAACTTCCCACACTTCAGCCATGGAAAATAATTCATTGTTGTTTTTTTTATTTTTATCTTCACCCAATCTTGTCGCATTTAAAGCAACTGCGTTTCCTTTTTTTTCACCAAAATCTTCAACTAATTCATCGCGGGTTTTATAATGTCTAAAGGCTATCCATCGAACTCTTGACCATTCTTTGTCAGTTGACATTTTAAAATCTTTCCAATCAACATATTCAATGCGACATTTCTTTTCAGAAGCATCTATTTCTTTTTCGCCATTTTCTAATGTAATTTCTTTTTCTGGATCATAGCAAACACGAGCCACGCCACGCCCACCAATTAAAAAATCATCGCGACATTTAGAGATTACGGTTTCCGCATCGGAATCTTTCAAATATAAATCAATCGAACGTTCCATCATTTCGGAAGCAACGCGATTAGTTTCGTTAGAGTCTAAAAATCTTTGCGTTATATTTGTTTTCGGAAGCCTAGAAAATAAAAGCGGGCGAAGTGTTTGCGTATTTGACCAGAAAACATTGTAGCGCTCTTCTGATTGTCCCTCATTGCTGTAAACTGTAAAATTTTCGCCCGCTTCTGTTTGCCATTTTTTCTCGTATTTGTCGGCATTCTCAATTTCTTTCGTCCATATTTCAACAAGCCCAGCATCACCCTTAGAGTGCGTTAAATCTTCTTTATTTTCAACTTGAACACTTTGCATTTATATGAAATCTAATATTGTCATTTCGGTGACGCGTGCAAGCCTCTAATCTTTATTTTTACTAAATAATTATATTTGTCAACAATTATTTTTTACTGTGTGCATAATTTTTAGGAGTAAAATCTCGATACCATTGCTCTTCTAAAGCCATTTGAGTTTTAGGAACTTCAACAACAATAGGGCGAGACATACATAGATACCGCAAAGTATCGACGGCATGATCTTCTAAATCACTATTTAAATCTTCGGGCTTAGAATTGTCATATTGCATAATTGGAAGCGTCCTGATTAAGTTTTTGCAAGTGTTGACAAAATATAAAAGCGGTTTGTTATCTTGTCCGCTAAACCTTGCCCTTATTTGTTGCCAGCCCGCAACCCGTTTATTGTCCGCTGATTGCCAATAAATTTTTTCTTTACTCATTTGCTCCGCAATTGATTCGCCACTCGAAACATCAAATATCGCAGGATCCGCAACCATATTGTCCATTTTTTCACCCTGTTGCATTTCCTTTGTATTTTTAGCGATATCGCCAGCGTGCATTTTTAAGCCTTCATTTGCTTTGCCCGTGCAACCGTAGAACTCACGATAAATAATAATCGCACCCCTTGGAAAGCTTCGTTTTATACCGCCACAATTAACAAGTGAGCCGTCCGACACCGCACCCCAAAGAACACAAAAAGGTTTAGAATAACCCCAATCGAAAGCACGAATTTTAAACCATTCGGGAGGAATAAAAAAAGGCTCGACAATATGCTTATTTTTGTCAAAGTTATCAAAATAAGCCCCGTCGATGCAATCCCAATCTCCATCTAACATTGCGCGCGCTAATGCACCGCCCAAGCCTTCGAGTTTAGCAGCATAAAGTGGATCGTTTAAAGTCATCGTTGGATTATCAGCAAGTTTAGCGGGAATAAATTGCCTTAGCATTCCGCCTTCACTATCTGGCATCCTTCTTATTTCCATTGGTTTACAGCCGTCAATAAAAGTTTGTTTAACAAAATCATGTCCAACGCCCCCGGGATTTGAACCGCAAATAATTAATGGTAATTTTTGTTTAAATTGTGCAGGGACTACAAGCGAGCCAATACGACAACGACCCCGTAAAAACCTATAAATCTTTTCGCTGAAGTGCGTAAGCTCATCTATGAGCAAAATATGAATTTCGGCACCCTGATATTTTACAACATCTTTCTCATGCTGGCAATGGCAAAGGTAAATTTTAGAACCATTCCAAAATGTTATTTCATCGCTAGTAATTGTTGCGTGCTTCGATTTAAGAAAATCAACTAATAGCGCATTAAAACCGCTTGCCCCTTCTATATGATTTTTAGCAAGATCAGAAAATATTCGACGAAATAAATAAATTTGACAATTAGGAACTTGAAGTGCATATGATATTGCAATTAATCTCATTGCGTGGGATTTACCACCTCCTGCCGCACCACCGTATAAAATCTCAGTAGCTTTACTAAAAAACAAATCTTGTTGGCGCTTGTGTAGTTTATTTGCCATTTATTTAATCATCGGAAACAATTAGTTGAAATATCGGAACCGTTAAATGTTCAATCTCATTCTTTAAACTAAACTCATCTTTTGCCTTACGCTCTAATAACCATTTTGAATCTAAAACACTACCGCTTTCTATAGCGTCAAAAACATTAATTTTGGATTGCATGACTAGATGACTTTTAAGAATCTCTTTTTTAGTCGAGAATTCTGGGTGCACCTTACAGTAGTTGTAAAGCGTGCTTTTATCTATACCTGCATGAAAACTTGCTTGCTCATCATTAAATCCTCTCATAAAAGCATGTTCTAATTTATCGACTACCTCTTTTGTCATTATAGTAGGTCTTCCAGCTTCTTTATGTAAATGTTTTGGTTTCTTTTTAGTCATTATTTTTAACCATGTTTTTTCTTTGATTTACCCTTTAACATTTTATTAAAATCATTCACTTCTAAGTTAATCATCAACTTCCTTTTCGGTTGCCTATCTTTCCTAAAAATTCTGCATTCAATCTTTGGTTTCCAAACACTATTTTTCAATTGCTCTTTTAAACTAGCAATTTCTTTTTCTTTTGCGATAAACTCGCCAATAGTAATTTCGGACATAATTTTTTTTTATTTTTAACCAAGTGCTAAAAAATTATTAAATTAGTTTTAATTGTCAAGTTAAATTTAAAGAAAAAAAAGTAATCAAAAAAAAGAAACATTATACACAATTAAGAAAAAGCTTTTTATTTTTTCTTTTGTTTAACTAAACTATTTTTTGTTTAGTTTATTTATTTTGTTTTTGTTTTTTTGTATCTTATCACATGATCTCACTTTGTCAACTTATTATATTATATATTTCTTAATAACTTCTAATAATCCACTCTTTTTAATCACAATCTAAAACATTTTATTCACAAATCTTTTTTAATCTTTTTTTTGTTATTATCTTTTAATAGTCCCGCAAGCCCTTGTCTCTCTAGTCTTATCCCATTTTGAACAATCTTTAAAATAATTTAAATAAGTGCTTGACATTGGTAATTTAATGTTTCATAATGTGTTTTATGAAATGAAATAAATTTCTTTCAAATATTAACTTAAACAAAAAAATATGAAAACTATAAATTACGCAAAAAGAATTGAAAATGATTTTTTCGACATCACAAAAGAAGAAGCTTCAAAGCTTGATAATTATTATATCTTCTACACTTTACTTAATGCAACAATAACTGCATTAATCACTTTACAATCGACAACAATAGAAATGCGTTCAGAAAATTTAGGGCTTGGCGAAGCTCTAGATATTATTGATGAATATATCGCATAAAAACAACAATTAATATTAACTAAATTAAAAAAAATATGAAAAAATTACAACATTTAAAAAACGAACGCGAGTGCGTAGAAAAAATAAGAGACTCAAAAGTAAAAGAGCTTGAAATTTTACACAAATATCTTTGGGACATTGATAAAAAAATACAAGGAATTAAAGATAATGAAATATTTTTTTCAAAAATTCAAGAAGCTCTTGAAATCGGCTGGGCAAGTAATGATGATGAAAAAAATCATTGGCTCAAGCTACTCACTGAAGCAAGAAACGGCAATGAAGATTCATTAATATTGCTTCGTGCCGAATTTAAGCCAAACGAATCTTTCAAAAAAGAAACGGCGAGGTTCAAAAATGTATAAAATATTTTTAACAATCGCTTTAATCGCAATCTTTTTGTTCAAGCAATCGCATGAAGCAAAACAATATAAAGCTGAATTTGAAAATAAACTAGAATTCAACGCTAACAAGCTTCACGCAGTAATTGCTGAAGTTTGGAATATTAACAATTAACTTAAAAATATGAAACTTATAAAAAAAACTATTTGGGTAATAATTTTGTTTTTAATCACAATTTTTGAAATGTTTTTTGTAAACAAAGAAAATAGAAAATGGATTAATAACCAATGGAACAATATTAATAAAAAATGGCAAGATTTAGATAATAATTAATTTAAAAAATATGAAAAATCAAAATAAAAAAGTAATAAATCAAAATTACTACAAAAAAAACAAACACATAATCAGCGAAAGAAACAAGCACAATCGTAAACGCCAAAAACTAATAGACAAAATTTACTTTTACGGGTTTTGGCTTTTACTTACGGCGGTTCTTGCCGATACATTTATCAACCAAATTTTAAAATAATATGATTATAAAACTAAAAAAAGACTCAACTTTACAAATTACAGTCGAAACACAAGTAAAAGAAGCCCTCGCACTTAGAAAGGGTAGCGTAGGTGGCACAAAGTCTTTAATTGACGAAAGTAATAATTATCATTTTACGATAACTAAGCGGGAAATTAAAAAAATTGCCGACGCTAACGGTATAGCAACTTTAAAAAGGGGGAAAAATGACTAAAGAAGAATTTGACACAACATACACCGACAATTTAACTTGCCCGCATTGCGGTTACGAGCATGATTCGGCGGATTTCGAGAAAGAATATAACGAAACAATAACTCATGAATGCGATAATTGCGAAAAAGAATTTGTTTTTGAAGCTGAATGTGTTTTAAAATTCACGAGCAAAAAAAAATTAACTGAAAACGAGGAGAAAAATGTCTAACAATAAATATAAATTTCAAGATGCTTTCTACACTTTAAGAGATTGCATAGACTATTTAAAACTTTTAAAAGATAGCAATGCAAGAAGTTTATCTTCTTCGGAAGGAACATTTGCGAAAAGATTACCAAATCTTTTTGAAGAATATTTAGAACTACTTGAAGAATATCTAAAGCTAATTGAAAATGAGGAGAGCAATGGCTAATATGTCTTACTGCAGATTCCATAACACTTTTTCAGATCTAAAAGACTGTGTTGAGTCTTTACAATGGGAAGTAGGAATTAACGACTTAACAGTAAATGAAAAAGATTATGCTTTAAAAATGCGTGAACTTTGCGAGCTATATTTAAAATTAACAGAAATAAAGGGGGAAAATGATTAAAATCTTTCTTTTACTCTCAATAATCACTCTTAGTTTATTCTCACACTTCTACGCGAACAAGAATAATAAACTAACGGCTGAGGCTTACTCTAACTACGCTTGCACGAAATATTACGATGTTTCTTGCGACAATATTAATTTAAAGTAAAAAATATGAAAATCACAAACAACAACAAAAGACTTATTAAACTTGGTGCCGTGCTTTTAGCAATAATTCTCTCACTTTACATTTTTAATTTACAAAAATATAAAACTAATTGTAAGTCGCTTGAAAATATCGATAAAATTGAATTAGAAACACGATTAAGAGAGTTAAGCGATAAAAATGAGGAATTAGCAAAACAAATTGATTACGATGCTGTAGCGATTAAACACGCGCAAAATCAAATTAATGAATTTAAAGTTAAGTGTAAAAATTGCATTTATCATTTATCAACTAATTGGGAGAATTAATATGAGTGAAAAAATAATAAATTTTCCAAAAGACAAAATCGTCAGGAATCCCGAGAATTTAAATGCGCAAAAACCAAAAGGCTTCCATCAAAAAAAAATAGAAGAATTGCTTTGGCAACTTGAATATGAATTTTTAAAAGGGCATGAAGCTAAAGAATTTGATTTAAATACAGAATTTTACTTTAATAAAATTTTACCAATTAGCAGAGAAGACCAAATGTTTGCAAAATTGATGGTAGTTATTTACCCAACTAATTGGGAGAATTAATATGCAAGAGTTAAAAGAAATACAAATCGAGATTAAAAAAGAGCTAGGCGGGGCGAGTTTAACTCATTTGCTTAATTATTTAGAAAAAGAAATTGGATTTATAATTTTGATAAATTGCAGGGGTTGTCTTTATATTTGTTTTGAAATTGACGCAGAATTTGAACAAGATTTTATGTTACTCAACGATAAAAACCAAGCCCTTAACATTTTCGGACAGTCGGAAGAGTTCCAAAGAGAACTTTACGAGAGAATACAAATTATTAAAAATATTAAGAATAAATAAAACATATGCACATTTATTTAACACTTATTTTAATATTATTCGGCACAGTTTTAGCATTCACAAACCATTTTTTATTCATGGTTTTTATGTTTATTTGCTTTTGCTTATTGATAAATATCATAGTAGACGCCGTTTCATCGATTATTGAAAATGAGAAAGATATTGACAAATAGATTTGGATTTATAAATTGACAAAGAATGATTTTTTTTCATATCATTTTTTAGTTAAAAGTTAATATTTTGGCAAAGGGGGGTTTCATATCCCCTCTTCGCTTACTTGTGATAATGATTTTTTGGTTGCTAATCATTATCGCTGGGTAGCGAAAAGCCAAGCGGTTCGATAAGATACAACTGCGAGAAACGAAGTATGCTATCCTTCTTTTAAATCTGGTGGATCAGGTTTATATTTTTATATGGGGTCAAGAATCCACGCTTGACCTCGCCAAATCAAAGCGTGGAGCATATGAGAGACATCTTATTTTTAAATATACAAACAACAGGATTTTGTTTTAGACTATTTGGTTATGGTATTTGCATTATTTACTTAAAAAAATCTTCTAGTTATTTCGATAGTTATTTCGATAAGTCTAATTCTGATGTTAATTTCTTAAAAATCGGTAAATTTTACATTTATCTTTTGACTAATAAAAATTAACCGTGGAGCATTAATGAATAATCTTTTACCACTCACTTGGAGAATACTAGATGAAGAAATAAAAGTAATTAACAAAGCTTGTGGAAATGTCATTGGCGGTAAGTTAGTTTATGCAAAAGATAAAACTTTTTTAGTAAGATATTTGAGCAGAAACAAACAAAAACTTTTAATAAGATTTGCTGAAAAAATCACAGATAAAAAGTTATCAGATATTGATTTTGGAGAAAATAAAATTGATCAATTAAAAGTAAGAATAATTTTAAGAAAATATCTTAGTAAAATTATTTTTAGAATTGGTTTTGCTAGATTTTATTTAAGATTGATGTCGGTAAATATTTATATAAACAATTTGACTAACAAAAATTAATAAATATTATGAAAGGGCATTTTATGCAAATACAGGAAATAGGTTTTAATATGGAAGAACAAATAAATAGGTTGCACAATAGACATTTAGCAAAGTTATTATCTCAATTAAACGAGATTAACACACCGCAAATAATCATTGATACAATTAAAAAACAACTTTCATTTTACACTAAGGATATTAAGGAACAAGTTTTAACAAGTAATTTTTCTAATCATGACAATTCAAACACAAAATAAATCTTTTATACTACACAAAGATAGTTTATCAATCTTAAATAAACTATCAGATGAAGAAGCTGGAAAACTTTTTAAAGCAATTTATAACTTCCAAACTCAAAACATTTTGCCTACTGAAAAAATGATTGATTGCATTTTTGAGCCGTTTTTAAATCAATTTAAAAGAGATGAAGAAAAGTATCAAAATGTTGTTGAAAGGAATAAAATCAATATTGCAAAGAGGTGGAATAAACCTAATACCAAAAATACCACTCGTAAAACTCGTATACCAAAAGATACCAAAAATACCGATAGTGATAGTAAGAATGATAGTGATAGTGATAGTGATAGTAAGAATGATAGTGATTTACCAATCTTTATAAATAAAGATTTATTTAACGCTTTTGTTGAAATGCGTATAAAGATTAAAAAACCGCTGACAGAAGTAGCAAGAGAGTTGTTAATAAAAAACCTAATAAAATTTGAAACAAAACAAAAAGGCTTTGCCAATGAAGCTTTAGAAAATTCAATCCAAAATTCCTATCAAGGAGTATTTGAACCAAAGCAAAATAACAACTTTCAAAACAAAACACAGGGGGTATCAGAATGGAAACGTATAATCAGTTAAATCAAGAAATTTGCAATGTTGATGCAGAGCAATCATTACTTGGTGCAATAATTTTAAATAATAATTATTTAATTACTGTTCAAGATATTCTAAAGCCTGAACATTTTCATTATACTACGCATCAAAAAATTTATTCTCACATAATTTATTGTGTTGAAAAAAATAATATTGTTGCTGATAGAATCACATTAAAACAACTTTTTGAAACCGATCCCGATATTAAAAATGATGGAGGAGTTAAATATTTGTCAGTTTTACTTAGTGGAGCTAGTAGTTTTGGAATTAGGGATTATGCCGATATTATCATTGATTGCTGGAAAAGAAGGGAGTTAAAAAATTATATTCAAAAAATCTTAGAAAAAATTTCTATTCCCTCAAATTCTTTTCACGATTTATCTTCCGAGCTATCCCAAAAGATTGAAAATCTTGATATCGATGAACAAACTCAACCAAGACCAATTGCAAATGTTGTTGCTGAAAAATTGTGGGATATGGCAAATAAAAAGAATGATGAAATTGTTTCAACTGGATTTATAGGGCTAGATGACAAAACGGGAGGGTTTAACAAGGGTTATTTAGTAATTATAGCTGGTAGACCATCTATGGGTAAAACTACCTTCTCATTGTGCTTAGCAAAGGAAATTGCAAAAAATGACCATGTTCTTTATATTTCAATCGAAATGACATCAAAACAAATCATTTCAAAAATAATTGGAAACGAAGCTAGCATAAATTTAAAAAAAATAAAGTTAAACGATCTTGATAAATCCGAATTAGAAACCGCTTGTAATGCTGGAGAAAGAATTGGAGAATTAAAATTTAATATCGATTATCCAACCAAGGGAATAACTATTAGAAGTTTAAAAACTAAGATTAAAAGACAAGTTGAAAAATTTAAAACTAAAGTTGTTTTTATCGACCATCTTGGAAAGATTAAATCAGAAGGTAAAACTTGGAGTAAAAACGAAGAAGTTTCGCAAATAACCAATTCATTAAAAGATATAGCCAACGAACTTGGAATAGTTATCGTAGTATTATCTCAATTATCAAGAGCTGTTGAACAAAGACAAGATAAAAGACCGCAATTAAGTGATTTAAGAGATTCTGGAAGCATTGAGCAAGATGCCGATATAGTTATGTTTTGCTTTAGAGCTGAATACTATCTTGAAAGATGCATGCCTAGCAAAGTTTATGAACCGAACGATTATGCTGAGTGGGAGCGTGAATTAAGTAAGGTAAGAGGGTTATGCGAAATCATAATCGCAAAAGCAAGGGAAGGAGAACCACAAACCGCTAGATTTAATTTTAACGGAAGCTATGGAAGATTCACTGAAATACAGGAGCAAAATGACTCATATTAAACACATACTTGCGAATGTTGTTGAAAATGCAAGTAAAGCAAAACTTTATCATCAGAATAGAGATATTTTTTTAAAATACTTCGACAGCATTGAGCAATACGAAGCTTTAATATCGGCTGGTAATTTTAAGAAAATCGACGAGATTATAAAACAAAATTCATCTTTTAACTTAGATGAGTTTCTTATTAACTTTAAAAACTAAAATTATGAAAACATTACAAGAAATTATTAAACAAAAACCAATCTATTTAAACAATTGGAGCAATAAAGAAGACGTCGCAAGAGATTTTGAATATGATGATATAAAAAATTTAAATATTCTCTTTGCAGATTATCAATACGGAAGTTACGACGGTGAAGCGTTTGTTCTTTTTGAAAAAGATGGTAAACTTTTTGAAGTTATCGGCAGTCATTGCAGTTGTTATGAGTTAGAAGGGCAATTTGACCCAGAAGAAGTTTGTTTAGAAGCATTAGAACACAGATTAATAAAAGGAAATTATAGTAGAGATATATTTTCTACTCAATTAAAAGAATTTTTAGGATTTTAACTTTAAAAATAAAAATTATGATAAAACTACATTTAGTCGAACCAAAAACAGGAAAACGCCTTAAACTTGGTGAGGATTTTGTTTTTGGTGGACATTTTATTGAAGTTTATTTTATTGAAGTTTGGTTTGAGCCAAAAATCAGAGAAGGTTTAGAAATTCAAGAATTGGTAAAAGAGAAAACTTGCCAACATTATTTACAAGACCCAATAGACCCACTCGGCGACGATCCTATGTTTAATGGTAGGACTTACGGCAACGGCAGGTTTATTTTATGCGAAGGAGAGGCTTGAAAATTCTATTAATTGAAGATTCCAAAATTTTAACAATGTTATTAAAACACCAAGCTAAAATATTAAAAGTTAATTTAACTTGCGTCGATAATTTTGTTGATGCAATTATTGAACTTAAAAATAATGTTTTTAGTTTTATAATTCTGGATAATTTTCTTGAAAAAGAAGATATAAAAGGAGTTGATAAAGCCGAAACATTAAAAGGCTATTCGCAAGCAAAAATTATTCTTTCAAGTGCTGATAGTTGTATTATTAAAAATGAGTGGATTGACGAGGTAATTCCGAAATCACAATTAGAATTAGTGAATGTTATTAACTTAAAATAAAAATATATGGAATTAGTAATTGTAATTTTACCATGCTTAATTGTAATAGTTGGGATTTTAGTAACATGAGAAAAATATTTAATTTTATAGTGTTATTAGTTTTGATTAAAAGAAATAACATTAAGAAAAAATATACAGTTTTTGAAAAACTACCTAATTATTATTTTGGCAAATATATTTTTCGCAAAAAAATATATGGCTCTTACGCGAAGTATGAAGCGACAACAGAAAAATTCAAAAAATATAAATTTAATCTTTGGAACTGGCAGGCAAAGTTTTTATATAAAATGGCTCAAAACAAATATTTAAAATCATGGAAATAAAACTTACCGCAGAAAATATTAAGCAAATAATAAAGATTAAAAAACTTATTAAACTTGAGGAGGACTTAATAGATTTTAATGTAGAACATGATGATATAACAACTGAAAAAATAAGGTCTTGTGGGGTTATTTTAGAGAGAGAAGTTAAAGATTTTTTTAATAACTTCGAGCTTGAAATAAAAAATATAATTATTTTTAAAAATAATGCTTGACACATTAAAACACTTAGTATAGCATATGTTACAAGAGTTTGTAAAAAGACTTTTAAAAATATAAATCGTAAATATCAGATTAGCTCAGCGGTTAGAGCAAAACACTCATAATGTTTGGGTCGGTGGTTCAAATCCATCATCTGATACCAATTAAATCGTAAATTCAGGGGGTAGGATAATCTGGTTATTCCGCTTGTTTTGGAAACAAGAGATTGGAGGTTCAAATCCTCCCTCCCTGACCAAAATCGTAAATATTTAGATGGCTAGTGTTGTGGCGGAATATAGACGCTAACTTTTGAGTGAAAAACTCAATACACTGCTTTATTGTTAAGCGTCCCGACGAATACGCTACCCACTAAATCGGAACTTTGTGCAAGATTTCAATTTTGCACGAAATGAATAGCGATAACGAGTAGTATTGCAAAGGTGTGAGTCCTTTGCCAACACTAGCTTTATAAATATTTAAAAATAAAAAATGGAAAACAAAAACAAAGTTAAAATCTTAAAAATAACAAATAATCTTATTTTAAAAGATGAAGTAAAAATTCAAGCATTAGGAGATTGTGGTAGCATTTTTAGTAGCATGTTCGGTAAAAGAATATTTTATCTAAAAAAAAATGATAAAATAATTATAAAAATGCGGTCAAAAGATGCTAAACTTTTAGATGTAGGAGAAATAGTAAATTTTGAAGATATTTGCAACGGAGAAACTGCTTGGCAGTTTAGTTGGGATTGGCATTATTAATTATTTAAATATTCGGCGAGTCATTCTCGCAAGTGGTTTTTGAACGGAGAAATCCGCACCAGTCAAAAACGGCTATACAGCTGGGAAAGACCGCACAATATTAACTTAAAACAAAAAAATATGAGATTTGAAATTTTTAAAACAAAAAAAGAATTTGTGCAATATGCTAACGACATTTTTGATGAATGTTTTGTCAGATTATCTTTAAACAATGGCAATCCCAATATTCCCTATGTAGCCTACGCTCGCTACATCGAAAAAACAATACATGGCGAAGATGCGAGCGAATTAAGAGGATTTAAGCCAAGTCAGAATCAAAAGATTACTGATAGATTGCAGGAGGAATTGATTAAGCTTTTAACTAAAGATGCGGAAGAAATTGTTTTAGATAGTGAATCTTATAGAGTTATTATTAAAAAATCAGAAGGTAATTTACAAACAGCGATTAATAGATTAATTAACATTATTTTTAATTTTAGAAAATATCAGGACAAAAAGCACTACCCAAGCGAAAATGTTTTTCTTTACATAAACGATCACGAAGTTTATTTGTCGAAAAGACAAACAATAAAATTCAACCAAGCGATTCAAGATAAGCTTGATGAGTATTGGGCAGAAAATCAAACAGAAGACGAGAAAGAAGCGACTAGAGCGGAAAGGCTTTGGGAAATGAATGAGGGGAGATAGTATGAACGAATGGCAACCAATTGAAACGGCACCAAAAGACGAAACTAAAATTTACGGAACTAGAATTTTAGCTTTTTTTCCACTTGAAGAGGAAAGCGATTATTCTAGTCAAATTGTAATAATAAGATGGAGTTATTACAAACGATGGGAGTTGGCTGAGTATAGTGGAGAATTAGATCATGAATTTTATTCACAACCAACTCACTGGATGCCTTTACCAAACCCACCAAAACAAGAAAAGGAGATAACATGACAAAAACATTACAAGAAATCCAAGAATTTAATCGCAGGAAAATCATTTGTGCGGTTAATGGAACTGAGAATTATCAGGAGGCTTTGAAAAAAGAACTTGGGGTTGGTTGCAAGGTTAAAATTAAAAATTTTATAACTAATAATGAATTTAATGAAGAAATATTTGTCATTGATGAATATTGCGATTTTT
>Ga0209596_1001485_pt1 | contig 20132 bp, 24 predicted proteins | sample M_130807_MF_Meta_FD_187314 | JGI IMG/M metagenome (GOLD analysis project Ga0209596, IMG submission 187314) | Freshwater microbial communities from Lake Montjoie, Canada to study carbon cycling - M_130807_MF_MetaG (SPAdes) (version 2) | ecosystem: Environmental > Aquatic > Freshwater > Lake...
GGAACAGATAAGACCAACGGAAAATCTTTCAGAGGAGACGGAGATTCTGCATGGAATAAAATGATAACACAGATTAATCCTAGTGTTATTATGACAAATAGCCCAAAGAGATTAAGAGATAAAATAAATTCTACCAGATAATGAAATATCCTAAGAAATATTTAACAACTAATCCCAATATCATGAAAAGAGAGATCAAGAAGCATGCAGGCAAAGCTGATAATGACGGTTCTGCATATAAAGAATGGGACGCCGATTATAAAAGCGGAAAAGCAGGAAAGGGTAAAGCAGTTCCAACTAAGACCAGCAAGTACACTAAGAAGTACAAGGAAATGTTTGGTGAAGGTGAGGAATATGTTTCTAACAACATAGTTAGCTATGATTCATATGAAGATCCACAAAACGTCTTTGAAGAAATAGTACTAGAGGACGAAAGCATAACAGCTGAAATGCTAGAAGAAGCTTCAAAAATGAGTAAGGATAGCCCAGTTTATAAGGGTCTTAAGAATAAGTCTGATAAAACAGGATTTCCTTTGGGTATATTAAAGCAAGTTTGGGGTAGAGGATATGCTGCTTGGAAAATAGGACATATACCAGGAACAACACCTCAGCAATGGGCAATGGCTAGGGTTAATTCATTTTTAACTGGGGGTAAAACTACTAAGATGGGTGATAAAGCTCTTTATAAGAGCGCTAAAGCTAATTTAAAGGATCATTAAGATTATTCCTTTTGTGTTATCCTAAGCCCTATGTTTATTTCAATATCAAATGGCATAGTAATAAATCTATCGTGATATATTTTTTCTCCTTCGTGGAATACCTTAATTTCTAACCCGTTATTTTCCTGAATATAATCACTATGCCAAGTTCCACTATTGAGGGTAACCCGTGAAGACATATTAAATTCCTGATTATCCTCAGCATTCACAAATATAATGTACACCTTAGTTTGCGTGTCGCATTCAAACGAGGCATTACATTTTCCTGAATCTGCCCATATTCTTAGTTTACCTGATGTTCTGACAGTTACATCATTTCTGCTATCCTCCCTTATTATAGCAGTCTTTCCTCTAAGACCCACATGGTGATTAGAGAACTCCGATTTAGAATAATCCATCCAGCTTTCTGATATTAAATTATTTCGTAAATCTAATATATGTCCATGTAATTTCTTTTGTGTGCGGTATAGATTTGTATCCAATAAATACTCATTCTCGGAAATCATATTCCATTTTTTTTCAAAGAAAGATAATGCACATCCTCTATTAGGAGACAGAGGTGATTCTTTTTCGGGATATCTGCTAAAATCATATCCCCATATGATCGCTTTATTAAATAGCTTCAATCTCAGCGAGAAGTCATCATCCTCATACTCAGATCCAAGGTACCTCTCGTCGAATAGCCCTATATTTCTAAATAGCTCAACTGTTGCTCCACAATATCCTGTTCCTATAACGGAAACAAAACAATACCCGGAGATCAGCTTATCAATCATGTGATCTATGTCACTAATTAGAGGTTCAATCTTGGGATTAATGAATATAATATATTCGTTCGGTGATTCCGATATGCACTCATTTGCTATTTGGGACCATGTATAATAATAACCCTCAAATTTATCGCATCTTCTCCAGAAGAAGAAATCATAGTCCGAGTTTTGACTTAAAATGGAATCCTGCTGTGCATTAGTTTGCCCGACATTACCCCCAATAAAGCATATGGTTATTTTTTTGGACCTTTCTATCATTTTTCTATTTTTAAAAAGTAGGTGTCTGGTTTATTAGGATCAAAAATCTCATTTGTCCAGAAAGCGCATATCAATTCTTCGTCACCTATATTCTTTAACGTGTGCACATTCATAACTGGTATATCTATAACCTTATTGTCGCTATCCGATATGGCGAATGTTTCCACCTCATTTCTGTCTGGTTTTTGAAACTCTATCTCTGCGGATCCTTTGATAACTATAAATCTCTCTATTTTATGGAAATGAAAATGATTACCCCTTGTTATACCAGGCTTTGTTATCGAATAAAACATGTGACTATTTCGTGACTTCGTTCTTAGACACTCCAGCAGATAGCCTCTCTCATCAGATTTCCTATCTAGATCTCTAACAGGATTTGAAAATGATCTGAACGTATTGAATAAATCAATATCAAATTTGCTATCCATATCGGGTATTGTGTTATTTGAATTATAATCCGAATTATAAATTGATAGCTTATTTAATACCTCCGATACTTTTATCCGGGTTGTTGTAAAATCCCGGCGTTCATTTACGATTATTGAATGTATATGTTCACATAAATCAGTAACGTAGACGAGCTCAACCTCATTATCATCGATGATAGTTGGTGTTCCACCATAGCTTAATAGATAGGAGAATGTTGATATAAATGAATTGTAATGTGGCTTGCATAAAGGACCAAATACATTTGGTATTTTTAATGACTCAACATCCCCAGAATATGAGCTTCTTAATGCAGCAACTGATTCTTGCTTGGCTGTTCCGTATTCTGTTCCGTTACCTTCCTGTAGTGATGATGTAAATATTAATTTAGGAGTCAACCATAAATCTCCCAGTATGGAAATCAGATCGTTTGTTATACCCATATTTCTATCATACACATCCTCACCCCGATTTACGCCAGCTAAATGCACTATCACGTCGCATGATTCAATTGATTTTATATCGTTCTGGAATCTCCCGCTTGATGGAAGCACCTCCAGATCTGTTCGGTGTTTTAAATACTGTGTCAGATGATATCCGATAAAACCTTGTGCTCCTGTTATGTAAACTTTCATGATTTAAAATAGTTGTGTTGTGTTAATATTGATTCCAGCTCCTCTTTGCTCACAACAACAAGATCACTTGTTAGTTGTTTAAGTCCTAGAGTCTCGTTTACTATATCTCGATAGTGCATGTAATACGTGTTATTGCTGCTATCGTAGCTTGTTCGCGGTGATTCCTCCTCGGAGATCATCATCTCGTGAAGTTTCTCTGATATTCGCGGTTCACCTATTCTATATTTAAGACCAAATTTATCTGCATAGATTTCAAAAAGATCCTTTGCTCTAAATGATTTAAGATTTGGTATCACATTATACCCGTTAACTTCCAACCCTCTTTCGATCAGATTCATTGCTTCCCCTATATCTATCATGAATCTTGTCATGTGCTCGGAATAAAGAACCAGTTCATAACCTTCAGCTATCGAATTCCAGATAAGAGGAATAATGCTGCCTGTAGAATTCATGACGTTTCCATATACTGCGCAGGACAATCTGGTCTTAGATTCTTCGGCATTAACGATAAAGCTTTCGCCGGCCACAAACTTCATCGACCCATATAGCGTGGTAGCTGCTCTGGATTTATCACTAGAGATGAAGCAAGCTGCTTCGAATCCGCACTCCTCGGAAACTCTTCTAGAATTAATTGCACCTTTAACTATAATCTCAAGAGCCTCTTCTACATTCTGATCCACGGCCTCTATTTGTTTTAAAGAAGCAGCAAAGATTCCGATGTCGTGACCTGATGCTGATCTTTTTAAAAGATCAAAATTTCTAACATCACCCACTATACATTTTACGTTGGGATATCTTTTTTTAAGGTAATAATGCTTTGCTTCGTCTCTTGAGTATACCGTGATTTCATTATCTTTGTAATATCTCTTTACTAGATTCCATCCGAGATATCCTGCACCGCCAGTAATAAAAATTTTCTTACCTATCATAATTTTTTATTTTGGTAATCTATAACTGAATAACCTACTGGCTCATGCACAATAGGAGCTGAGGTAGCAAATATAGGAACTCTCGTATCGTAATTCCAATAAAGCCAAATATCCCAAGCATGCCAACCGCTATTCTTTAATTTGTTCTGTATGCTTTCTTTTTCTGATCCGAATACCATATAACAGTGTGCACACAGAAAATGGTCGATCTGTTTATATTTACCCATATAGATCGCTGTGTCTGAAACTGAAGCTTTTGATGCAGTTCCATAACTAACTGCTCCGAATGTAAACATTGCACCAGATCTCTGAACACCAAATTCATATGCATCATAAATCTCCTTAATCATTTCTTCTGGGCTCACGTCATACACAACATCACTTTCGATAACCAGAATAGCATCGTAATTTCCAAAGTCCTCTATAGCTGATCTGTGTGCAACATAAGCTCCGTAGTGGCCATATGATAATACAGGTGGGACGTTGATAAATTCCTTAGATGTGTTTATGATCTCAGGCTGTGCGCAATTCTCGGGAGGTAATTCTGTTCTGTTAACAACAGAGTACATCTGTGAATAACAGGAAAAGTTGCTAGCTATTTTTTCAAACGCTGTAACCGATGCTTTTTGTTTATTCATAGCTGAATCCCATCTTTCAGAATGAATATCTTGAGGCTGATTAGGATCCAGTAGTAAATGACATATTTTAATTCTTGGCTTCTTTTTACTTACAGATTTATTTTCTTTCATTCCTATTGTCATTAATTTTTTTTCCTGTGAAATTCCTATATCATTATTAATTATAAAATTGTCTATGCTAGATGACATCAGCAAATCGACATTCTCGGTAATTATATTATCATCCCAATCCCACCATTTTATTTTTAATAGTGAAGATATCTGATCTTGATTAAATCTGTATTTAATATGTTTTGCTGGATTTCCTCCAACTATGCTGTATGACTCTACGTTTTTAGTTACCACTGAATTTGATGCGATTACAGATCCATCCCCTATAGTAATTCCTGACATAATAGTAACTGATTTTCCTATCCAAACATCATTTCCTATAATAACTGATCCGTTGCTAGCTGATTTATGTGGAATATTTTTAGGCCAAGAGAAAGAGGGGAAGCTGAACGGGTATGTAGACACCGAGTTATAATCGTGATTACCAGCGAGAAATATGAAAATGTCATTTGCAATAGAACAAAAATTACCTATTTCAACAAAAATATCATCATCCTCTGTTAAATCATAATCCCAAAGATTAATATGCTCTGTACCATAAGTATGCTTACCCACTTTAATCCTCATTACTTCTTAAATCTATTTAATGAATTTGTTGTGATCATATTCCATTTAGCATTTCCTATGAACTCCTGCAGAGTAGTTGCATTACTGTAACTCATTGCTGAGCTAAGATAGCTTTTGAAGTTTTCAGTCCATCCTGATAAAGTGTATTCAACCGGTTGCATTCTGGTAACACCTTCGCTTGTTTTTATCTCAGTCTTACCCATAGCCTTCTGAGCCTCTTTAGTGCTCATTCCTCTGAACTTCTTAAACATCTTTGTTCCGTAGTTAAAAAGATTTCTAGTCTCGTCAGAATACTGATCTATCTTCTCGCCAGGCTCTGTCCAACCTTCACCCTTCGTATTAGCTAAATAGGTGTCGCCTGCGCTCTCTAAAGTCTTATTCAATATTGAACCAAGCATAACGTGATCTGCGCCTAAAGCGAGAGCCTTAATGATGTCTGCGTAGCTTTTGAATCCTCCGTCTGCAACGATTTTTGCTGGAGTTTGTAAGGTACAGCTAATTTCATAGCACTCATGGATGAGTGAAGCCATAGGATAACCAACCCCAGTTTGTACTGTTGTTAGACACCCACCTCCATTGCCTATACCTATTCTTACTAGGTCTGCTCCTGCTTCGGAGAAAATCCTATATGTTTCTGGGTTGGCTACATTACCAACCATTAAAATCATGCTGCCACCATATAAAGATTTGGCTTGAAACGTTGCATCGAGTAAACCCTGCATGTGACCATTTGCAATGTCAATCAGAATATAATATTTTTCCGCAACATCTACCTTTCCGTTATCTAAAAATATCTTCTTAAACTCATCCTTTCCAAATGATAAGAAGTTATTAAAATCACTATCTAAATTAACTCCGAACGATGGTGCCTTTCTGGGTCTCACCACATTTATTCCAGATTGCTGAAATAAAGAATAATTGCCATCATCTATAACAGTGTCCATTGGTGCGGTGAATAATGGAAGATACCCATTATCATAGAAAACATCAACCTGTTTTCTTGATTCAATCCTGCTAATCGCTGCCGGCTGAATTAATATGTCGTCAAAGTCAAATTTCATTATGTTTGTTTTAGATAGTTAACGACTTCTTGCAGTCTCTCTGCATCGTCTGTATTAAATATAAATTCATCAAAAGCACCATACCTACATTTACGACCAAAAATGTATTTGATGCCGTATTTTAATCTCTCCCAGAATGGTCTTTTATTCAAATGAACATTCGAATAAACCATGGGATATCCATCATCCTCACTATATAGGATAACCATCTGGTGATCAGTGGAGTAGCATTCACAAATAAAAATTTCTGGTGCTTTAGTTTTCTTCATCATGTGATAGTGATTTAACAAAAGGTCTGTTCATGAAACATTTGTATGCTTCCCAAGTGCCTTTTAGTTGGTAAGTGTAATAACCGTGCGGATCATCATATTCATTGACGACCTCGACAAAATACCTCTGGTCGCTGTCTTCGATCATGTTGTTAATGAATTCCTTCAGGATTACCCCATCTTCAGGAATAATCCCCACGTAAAAGTATATTTTATCTTTCATATCCCTAGTTTCTTACCAGCTATCGACATCGGTTAAATCTAATTCTGTTTTTGTGTTGTGACTATAAACTACAATCTCACTACCAATTCCATTTGGAGTTATTTTCCAAGTAAATAATCCATACTCACCATAAATTGCTTTAATGTGTGATAACCATTCATCATACATTTCCTGTTGTTTCTCGTTGAGTTCCTTGTGTATTACAGTATTACGCATCGATTATTCTTCTTGATGTCTGTTATACTCCTCTTGCTCCTGGAATTTTCGATAATTGTCCAAATACATAAAGATATTTTTACCTCCTGCTGGATTCATTGAGTGGATAATGTATTCAGGAAGATCCTGTTTGGTATCCATACAGAAATCAACCAACCATTTAGCGCAGTCCATTCCAGTTTTTTCTCTTTCCTGTGGATTATGGGTATATTCAGATCTTTCCAGATATACAGTCTTTTCCTTTACTGTTGCTAATTTATTCTCATATTTCCAAATAAATCCACCAGCGGAATTTCTATTACCCCTGGCAGATTTTGCTATATTTGTGTAGGGTATATTAAGATGTCTTTCTGCTTCCGCTGTGCTTCCGTATGTGTCTAATTCGAAACCATCCAAAGAATATTGGGTAACGCTTTTGCTGTTTGCGTGGTTAGATCCATAGGCTGTAAAATTTCTATTTAGATTATCGTGTGAATGCTTTATATTTTCACTCCCAGTATTCCATTCTAAGTTTGTTACGAAGTTATTGCTTCTATTACCATCCTTATGGTTTACCTCCGGTTTATTTTCTGAATTTGGTATATATGCTTCAGCAACTAATCTATGTATAGATTTATGATAGTGAACACCGTCTTTTGTTAGCTGAACCTGGCATGTCCCTGTTTTTTTATTGTGGCTGATTTTAAGATCGCCTCCTGAAGTTCCTCTTGATATTACATCCCTTCTGACCCTTCCGTCGCTGGAAATACTGTAATCTTCAAAATTAGGAATTTTAAGCCATTCTGGATAATAATCCATATCGGAAAGATCATGATCGAAAGATATAATGTTGGGCAAACCATTCTTCTGGATGAAGTTAACAAACTCATCATAGTTTCTAACGATAACAAATTCGCTATCAAAATAGAATTTTGCGTTTGGCATATACTGACAGCAGTCTTTCGGGTTTCTTACATCGTCCAGGAATAAATTGTATGTTTTCATTTTTTATTTTATTTTTTTTACTTTCTAAACCATTTTATCATACCATCCCAGAGTGCATCTCCGTGATTGATAGTTCCGTAGCTTTTAGTTTCTTTGAAATCTTCCTCGTCCATTTCTCTGTCTTGTCTTTCAGTTTCCCATTCTTCATCTCCTTTAGGAAGATCTATCGGATTTTTCCTTATCTGATATTGTTCCCACCACTGCTCCTGATCCATTTGAGTGTAGTCAGGACAAACTTTAATGTTACCCCGATCGTATCCGGGTTCAATAGTTGCAGGTAATCCATAGTACCATATCTTTCTACCTCTTTCTTCTTCTGGGTTTATGAAATTGTATGGATGCTCCATTAGGTTAACCATTAGATATTGTGCTTTCGCTAATGCATAGTCAACTGAACTTGAACCGAAGCTGTATATCTGATTACCGTTTGCATAGATTTGACATTGACCAGAGCTTCTTATATCCCAATCATCCCATTTGAATTTGGCGTAGTTCCTTTGTTTAAATCTCACCTCCCAGCATATCCTATTAACACCTTTATCAACATAAGGAATTAATTCCCTTTCTGGAGTAATTTCTCCCTTTATTGGGTGATCTGAATAATCTAACCACCACGTATCAGGACAGCCGTTCCATTTTCCATTTGGATGTTCATACCCATCGATAGAATAAACCGGATAAGGCATATCATCTATCATGATGTCGAATATCTTTCTAGGCTTTCCGTACTTCTCAGCCGCAGCTGATAGCGTCATCCTTACTAATTTTGCTGTCTCCTGCATTCTTAAAGTTTTACCTCGAATCTTTGTCTCATACGATCCAACGTTTCCGCGGGAACGTTGTGGACATTCGAGTTGCCGTGTCTGTTTTCTATAATTAGAGTTGTAACCTGATATCCATACTTCTTAGCAAGGTCGATATAGGCTTGCATCTCCCATTCTTGTGTGAATGTATTTGACACCACAATCTCTGGATAATACTGGGGATTGACCTGATGATCACTCATTCTGGTCTCAACCTCATTTTTACACCACTCGTGGGCTTCTTTTAATCTTGATGCGTCAAAGTTATATTCACCAGTTTCTTTGTTGTGAAAAAACTTATCAGCTTCGCAAATAGCGTAATCATTCCAGATATGCTTTGCAAATGTGGATTTTCCTGAACCTGAAATTCCTCTCACAAGAAATAGGGTTGGGTTCAGTGTGTGATATTCTTCGCTTCTTACGTTTTCCATTATTCAAAAATTATTCCTTCTTTTTCTACATACTCAACGAAAGCTTTTTCAGCTTCTTCTTTTGTTGGATAATATCCTATAATCTCATCATGAGTGATAGGATCATTAACTCCAAATTTTTCTCCGCCTATTGTAGAGAATACGAATGTGTCTAAAATTTCTTGTGTTACCATTTTTTATATTTTTTTTTATTCTTCTGTGTGATGATCTTTGGGTAGAACCAGATGTTTAACGGGTCTTCCGTCCATGATCTTCAGTATCTCATTTAAGCTGTAAGGTTCAAGATTGTTTCCATCCACACCAACATCCATTGCCTTTCCTTCGTGGATTTTTAATCTTGGTGGTAGGTGAACATGCCCATGTAAATGCGGAACGTTCTTATTCATCCCATCCCAACTAGCTATTGGAAAGTGACAGCAAACAAATTGATATTTACCTACCACCTTACCCTCCGGTCTACGTATTTCTAAAACGTCATAACTGGAAACGTGTTTGAAGTGACCCTGTACACCTTCTTTATTATTACGAATGTGATGATCGTGATTACCTAAAAATAGAATCACGTTCTTGCAAGCAATTCTCTTTCTGAACTCTATAATGGATTCAAATCCACCAAAGCTCCAGTCACCCATGTGGACCAGATAATCATCAGCACCAACAACTGAGTTAATGCCGCTTACAATCGCATCGTTCATTTCACCTAATGAATGAAAGTCACGTGTACCTCTTCCACCTCCCCAATTTGACGTTGCCCGACAGATATTAGAGTGATTAAAATGCGAATCACTACTGAAAAATATGTTCTGATTTTTTTCTAATACTATTTTCATTTCTTAATCTTTTTTAATCCATTTTGAATCTGCTGGAATTTCTTCTTCCTTATTCCAGAAAGGTTTTTGGTATTTCGGTTTTATCATTTTCCATATGATGTGATCGTAATTCTTTCTGTCCCACATTGCAAAACAGATAGATCTTATGCTTGGTTCAACCCCACAAAATTCTAAGTGCTCTGCAAATTCTTTTTTGGTAGGCTCGGGATCACGATCCCTATATTTTCCATATCTGAAATAGTCATGGGTTTTACCTGCTCTTTCCCCTATTCTATATTTATAATATTGCAAATCGCTTATTATCTCTTTAACCCATTTATCGAACTCATCTGGCACTCTATCTAGAAACTCGTCCAGGCTCTTACCTTCTTTTAACAGCTCCCAGATATCAACGTTTGAGAAGTTGGTTAGCAACCTATGTAGCCTAACGTACTCCTCACCTTTGATCTTCATTCTGAATCCAGATTTGAATTTGATTACAAATCCTTCCGCATTGCTCTCGATCATAGATTTCAGCTGTTTGTAATCCTGAACGCCGTCGTACTTCTTAACGATCTTAAATCCTAGGTTGTTGTAGAGATTAACAAATCTAATACCTTCAAGGTGTATGTCATTGTCATGTATTCTAAGCTCGTAGCCATCCTTGTTATCAATAACAGCAAGCATAACCAAATCTTCATATCCATAATCAACTACGATTCTATTTTCAGGGTAGAGGATCTCAAAAAGGTAGGTGAATCCAGGAATTAGTTTATCGTACCTGTATTTGCTTAGTATCTCCTTACCTTTTATTGCCTGCTCAGAAACAAAGGATCCTCTGGTAGCTAAATGCCAGTCACCTTCGTAGTGGAAAAGAATCCCTAATGATCCGTCCATCTTTTCAAACACCTCAAACTCCTCATTAGGAATTTCTTCCGGCTTGTGCTCTTCCATATTAAAGAATTTTGGAAAAGTTCTAGCCACAATGTTACCCTCACGATCTAAAACTGTACCCCTCATATTTAGCGTAACACTATCCCAAGCTTCGCTATATTGACAATCTCTTGAATAGTTATAAATATCAAGAGGCAATGTTGGGTGAGAATTCTTAATTAGAAGTCCACGCTCAATATAATCGTTCAATATGTTTAAATCATATTTCATTATTAGAGAATTTTATTATCGTTGTCAAGTTTTCTTTCTATGTGTGCTGCAATATCAATGATGGAGTTGCTATCAATCCAATTGTAACTTTCCCCGTTAAACACAACAGAGAAATCTCCGTCAGTCCAATCATAAACAGCTTTATCAAATTTCTTGATCTCGACTGTCTGCTTGTTAAGTTCATTTATTAGATCGTTAAATATCTTAGATCCTCCTCTATTTCTCTTGCTTCTCGTTCCAAAATATTGTGTACCCTCGTGATTAGCGCATCTTAGCATAAGATGCAGTGTCTTGTAATCCTTTACCTTCTCGTAATTGTCAAGAATGTAAATCTTTGCTGCTTCTACAAGAGATCTTGTTTCTGCAGAAAGTTCTATGTAGAGGATTTCAAAGTTTCCACCGTTATATTTTTTACCCCCTCTGATTACGGAAAGAACTTCTTCTTCACCTTTTGATACGTCTACTAGCATAATTAGGTTTTAAGTATTCTATTGCAATATTAAATAAATCTTTCGGGGTAAAAAAATTAAATCGGAAGTTTTACCCCACTTAAAAAGAATATTGGGACGTGGGCATAAATTTCTGTTGTTTTAGGGGAACCCGTAATTGAAAATATAACCCAAATTAAGCTACATTAACGTTTTCTGGCTTAGATTTAGCCGTTAAATCGTTTTTGGAATAAAAATATGTTTTCCCAGCATAATTCCAGAAAAAAGCATTGTTACTTTTGTTACTTTGTCTCTCTATGGGTTTAGCTGCTCCACCACTTTTTGGTTTATCAGCTAAAAACTCAGTTCTAGACTGAACGTGTTTACCCGCTTCGTTGGATAGTTTTACGTCCTTTTGAGCCAATATGGAGTTGTTGATAGCAAGGGTAGCTTTATTTCTATCTACTTTCTTTGTTTTCATGTATACTATTATAGCCTTGTCCTTGGAGTTTATTGAATTCCAATCCGCTCCTCTCTTCTTTCCAATGCTAACAGGCTCATATTGGCCTTTATAAAGAATTATTTCCTTAATTGTTTTTCCGTAAGGTTTCTTAGGAACTGCTAATCTATTATAAATCGATTGTGCTGTATCTGCCATAGCCTGCTTTTGATCTGAAAAATTCTCACATGCCATTATAGTTATTAAAGTCCAATACTCCGAATTATCTATTGCACCTGGTGTATTAGACTTCTCGTTGAGTTCGTTAAATTGATTAAATTCTAATACATTTATCATAATGTTTCTATTATAAATGGAATCCAGCAAGAGATATTTTATCCTTGATATTTCCAAATGCTATCTTCGAATTCAGATTTAATCATAGGATAATATATATCCTCTTTCGTTGTAAATATTACCTGATTTGCCGTATTCTAATGAATAAGAATATCCAGATTAGAGAAACCTACTAGAATCTTTTCAGAACATAGAGCTTTCTACTTGATCTGGTATACGCAGTGTACTTGATTCTATTGCGTTCTACGATTTCCCAGTTCATATCAATATCATCCTCCAGAACGAAGGTTGTGTTGTATGTACTTCCTTGTGACTTGTGGGCGGTTATGCAATATCCGTAATTCACATCCGCATACTTTCTAAGAAAGTTATAGTACACCAACCAGCTTTTATCTTTGCCTTTCTTTTCAATAGCTCTAAGCTTTAGCATATTAGCCAGCTTTTTAAAATCCATCTCGCTGTCTTCGTGTAAGATCTGTATGTTAACCCTTACTGTTTCATCCTCATCATCAAGATAGCTAACAACAGTTTCATAATACTTTAGTGTTATTGGAAATGGTTCGGCATCAGGATGATCAGATACGTGGTATCTAAGATCATCGCTATCTATAACAAAACTATCCACACTGAATTCGTCGTTGGTGTTCAGAACTATAGACTCACCTTGAATGATTGGATTGTTTGCTATTAGCTTTTCGCCAACTAATATCTTTGATCCTAATGCTTCGTCTCCGTAGATAACTTTACGGATAACATCATTCATGGTTGCAACAGTTTTATTTCTCCATGCAATGATCTTTGCATACTCAGAATCTTTTTTGAATTCATCAGTGACAAAATAGCGTCTCAGTATTTCTGAGAATCCCTTTCTTGTCTCGGGAATATTGAGATTGAGAAATTCTATTCCTTCACCTTTCTCATTTAACTTTGTAACGGGTTCAACTGGATTTTTCGATCTACCAAGCTCAGATCTAATAGCAACAGATGATTCAATAATAGCATTATCTTTCTTCTGACGCATGATCTGTTTTAAATTAAGTGTTTTAATTCTATAACCTGCAGCCAGCTCTTCTCTAAAAGGAATACAATCGGGTTTACCTACTGGAGGAATCTGCGCTGGATCGCCCATGCAGATAATTTTTATTCTATCCCGGTATTTTAATACTTCCTGAAACAGATCATCGTTCAGCATCGAAACCTCATCGATAATAAGTAACTTTACAGTCTTAATCTTCGGCTGAAAATCCCCTTGGTTAACAAATTCTTGCACACCTTCTTTGGTTATCCTTTCGGTTAGTCCAAGCATTTTATGAATTGTCTGAAACGAAACCCTAGGGTTTTTAAGTCCACTAGTTTTCTTAATAACTCTCACTGATTTATTAGTTGGTCCTGTAACTGCTATTCGATACCAGTTATGCGTTGGGTGTATCACCTCAAGAACATATCTAACAAGCACGCTCACACAATAGGTCTTTCCTGTACCTGCCCAACCTTTCAACACATAAACGCTATCATCTCCCTTATCACAGATGAAATCCCTTAAATCTTCAAAAGCTGTCTTCTGATCTGAGTTAAGAGATTCTAAATCTATTATTGGTTTTCCTTTTTTAACTTTACTCATGGACAATATAAAATTGTGGGATTATCTTTATGTACGTCTATATCTGGATATTGTTCCCTAAATTTATTCAGATTGAAAGGTCTGGTTATGATATGAATCCCTCCTTTAGTTGGAATAAATTTCATCATCGATTCATTTTCTGTTTCCCTTTGTAAATCCAATATGAGTTCCCTCATTTTATGCTGCTCCTCGGAATGATTGAAAGCGTCGATAGAAATATTATCTATATCAACTATCCAAGTCTTATCAGGATCCGAATGGAATCTACCAGCACAGGAAGCAAAGGCGTTCTTAACTGCACGATAATTTTCAGACATAATATGATCTACTGTTATCTTTAAAACTTGCATAGCGACCTTCTTAGCATCCCTACGATTAAGTCTAAAGTATGCTCTGGCATTCTCTGCGTCACATTGATCTATAATTTTCTGTTCGATGCTATCAAACTGTTCCAGACTATAGATATAATAGTCCGCAATATGAACCATATCCTTTTCGAGATCTGGATTATCCTTTCTTCTTTTAAGTATTTGAAGAAAGTAGAAAGCGTTCTCGTCAGGGAAGCTTAGCATTTTTCTTATGAGATTGAAATTCTCCATTCTATTTTTTCTTCTTTTCGTTTTCTACCAGATGTACATTGTGCTTGATATCCCCAATAACAGCTATCTTTTTTAAATCTTCCCCTTGTATATCATACCATCCGTCGGAAAGTGGATCCTCACCCACCTTAACCGCATCAATTTTCCAGATTGTGTTTTCTTTGCCGAAATAAATCGCCATTGGCTCTAGCCATTGACGATTTCTAGAGTCCCATATTTTTATGTCCATAATACATAGCTTCTTTGAAGCAAAAGTAATATCTGGCTACGGATAAAAAAAATATTTCCACAAAAAAAATTCCAACCTTTTGAGCTGGAATTTTAAAATTATGAGGTTATTCTTATTCTGTCTTTTTATCCTCTGTGCTAGCTGGTGTTTCTGTGCTAGTATCGGGAGTTGGAGAGGAAGAAGTTGGCTGAGGAGTAGGTGCTGGCTGTTCTGGTTTACCTGGTGCTGGTTTACCTGGTGCTGGTTTAGCTCCTGGTTTACCTGGTGCTGGTTTACCTGGTGCTGGTTTACCTGGTGCTGGTTTAGTTGATTTGTAGTTACCTTCTTTATTTAGTATTTCACTAAAATCTTTATTCTGTTTCAAAATAGATTCTCTAGCTACCTTACGAACTAAATATAAGCTACCGAGTGTTTGTCCAACTTGTTTGGATAATAAAACAGATGGATCTGCTTTAACCGAAGCAATCAATTTCTGGAGTGAATTCACATAAATTGCAGAGATCGTCTTCATCTGTTGACTTGCTGCAAGTTCTTTTCTAAATTCTGCAGGATTATTTCCTGCTTTTTTCATAGAATCTGCTATTCCCTTACTTACTGATATTAATAGGCCGTTTACCTTGGGATCTACTGATTCCTGACCCATTCCTTTAGAGATCTTACCTGTAATTGATGAGATAAAAGATTTTATCTTGCCCATTAAGTCAGAGCTGTCGTTCTTTCCCTCGTTTAACCCTTCGGCCAATCCTTCTTCTAAACAGGCTTGATCTAGGAAATCCCATTCTGGTAGATTTTCTTTTTCGTGAACTCTTGATTCTACGAATTTTGTGAATTTAATTATGTTGTTCATATTTTCTGGTTTTGTTTCTTCGCTTAATTTTTGATTTGGCTGCATAACAGGAGAGTTCTGAAGCCATTTAGAAATACCTAGGGTTTTAGCTGCTGCTCTCTCGTGATATGCCTTATGGGGAAATGCTCCACATGTTGGGCATTCTTTTTCACTGTCTTCTATGCTTTTTCCGCAACCAGAACAAACGTCCTGTCTTTTTCTTTCTGTTACGAATTGGGTTATTTGTTTTAGTTGCTTCATGTTATACGTATCTTAATGCTTTAGAAACATTGATCAATCTCTTAGTTAATCCGTCGATGTCTTCGATCTTAGTTGCCATATCAACATACTGATTCATCTTATCGTTTCCTGAGATTAGACTCTTAATTGACATTGATCCCTCCTTTAGGAGATATTTAATTAGAATAGCTTTAGCGTTCTCGTGTACTGCTGTTGTGTCGTGTTCTTTATCGAAGAAAACAGTTTGACTCACATCCGCTGATGCATCATGAAAATAGTTTGCAAGAAGGCCGTTAAGTTCTTCCATTGTTTCTTTATCTTCTGCCGATGCTCTCCATCCAGGTATTACTAATTTCTCGTCTAGAGATTTACCCTTTGCTCTTTTAAAAGTTCTTTTTGCAATAGCAATAAAAATGGCGTTAAACATCTCGACGTCTTCCAACCTACATCTTAGAGTGTTTTCACCTGTTCTAAAATTAACGGAGTTGATAGGCATTCTTTGTGTGTTAGTAACTGTCCAAGTTTCGTAATCTGTTTTGGTAATCATTTGACCGTGTGTATCACCACCTACTAGATCTTTAATTAGATCTCCATAAAGTTGTTTAGCTCTTTCTAAAGCTCTCAGGTAGAAATAGTACTTAACTTTACCGCCTTTAGAAATGTCTCTCACTAAACTAACTCCTCCGCTGCTAGAATATCTGACACTCTTACCAACGAAGTCAAGTTCAACCAACCTTTGCATTGTTGCAAGCTGAAGTAACTCGTCGTTATTAGGATGAGCTAATTGATCTCCTCCCATCATAGGTTTTAGTCTTTCCCTAATCTGATCAAGGGTAAGTTCTTCACCTGCAGGATACATCTCATCAAAATCAACTTTCTCGTTAACGTCTCTCTTGCTTATAAGTGAAGCTGGAATTCCGTTTTTAACAATTCTAAGCCAGATGTGTCTGAAAAGTTCTTGTGGGGTATCAAAACTAGCAAATCCATATGTTTCTAATCCAGGTTTACTTGAGTAGTGTTCGCAACAGAAATTACCATCATCATCAACAAACATGGATGTTTTAGGCATTGAGCTTCCCCTGATTTCTAATCTAATCTTCTGATCATCTATTCTCTGAACGGTTACATTTAACCCTCTTTTAAGATCTCTCGCAGAAGGTAGATTGCTGTCAAAAGAATCTATTAATTCTCTTCCTGGAGGATTGAGCCAGTTTTTACTCCAATAAGCTTCCCCGATAAACTCGGAGTAATTTGAAACTTTTTCCATATTATAATTTAGATTTAATTCTTTTAGCTATATTTTGCTCTTCTCTAACCACGTTTTTCATGCTTTCGACTTGGGTAGGCTTTAATGGAAGATTTCCTTCTGCATTAAGATCCAAAACGTACTTAATCTCTTCGATACCCTTTTCTGTTGCCTTTAATATATCTTCGATATCAGCTTTAGTGTAATCATCACCAATAAGTCTATTGAATACATTTAGAGTTGCCTCACTGAAGATACCATATTGTTTAAACTCGTTCATGAAGTCACTTTTCTTAAGACCTTTAACATCATAGATGATCTGAGCAACCAATCCTGAGATCTTCTCCCAGTCTTCCTGTGGCATAGCACCAGCTAAGAAACCTTTTGATGTTGCTATAAGGGATTCAATAATGTTTCTAATAGTAAGACCTGTTCCGTCTCGGTAATATCTTTCAAGAGCGATCTTGATATCACACTCCATTTTGAACTTTGACATAACAGTATCAACCAGATCCTTAGGGTAATCGAGTCCTTCTAAAACATCTTTTAGCGTTTTGAACGTGTTATTGTTTTTATCCCTTAGTCTATTGTTAGGTCTTGTGGCATCAGTGTGGATTGATCCGTCTTGGTTAACCGTGACACCAATTAAGCTGTGTATATCAGTAACGGGAACGTTTGAGTTAATGATATTGATCTGTACCCTTCCCCCGTTATAGGACCAGAATGTTGAATCTGTTCTAATACACCAGTTGGTATCTGCACATATTGCTCTTTGGGCTTCCGGTGTTCTTGCGGATTCCACGATGTAACCGTCCTTAGCATAAAGAATACCTGCCATTGGACCTAGATCCTTAAGCTTCTTAAGTAATCCGGACTCGTCTTGGCTCCAGCCTTCAATAAATTCTAATGCGTCCTTAATAATATCAGCGAAAGCCACCTTTTCATCTCTGTATTCAGGATAAGTTCTGGTGTCTTCGTATTTCTTTAGTCCTTTGGTGAATTCTTTCCAAGCAATTTTTCCGTCTTTATCTTTTAGTTGTTCTAATTGGTTGGAGATTTCGGTAAGGTCATCAATTTGTTTGTCCGTTGCTTTTGCGAAAACCTTTCTCATTTTACCTGTTAACTCACCGTAAAACTTTTTTAGTTTTCTTTTTCTCTCGATATTTCTAAGGTCGTCACCCAAAACTTCATATCCCGGACGGATGTCATCTTCCGTAGGTTCAACTTTAGCGTAATCATTAATGTTCATAGACAAATCCTGTCCTAGGGTTTGTTTATATTTCATTAGATTATCGAAAATCTCCTTTAGTTCCTCCATGTGAGCTTTCTGATCGAATCTGAATTTTACGAACATTGGGGTGTAGCCAGGGAATTTTTCTGTTAAATCCTTAACCTCTTTAAATTTTGGATCTGCTAGGATCTTTTTCTTTGTTTCTTCACCGATTTCAGATGTTTTTATCTTCTTTTCTAAAGCATATCTCTTTAAAAGATAGTCCTTAGCAGCTTGGACATTTTCTAACAGAGCTTGTTTCTCTGAAAATGTTGGGAAACTATATTTCATCATAAGGTATAATTTTGTATTGTGATATATATTCAAATTAAAAAACCAACTATGAAAGTTTTCACCAAAATAGAAGAGTTTTTGGCAACTAAGCCCCAAACGGCACCTGGTCAGCCAACTACAAGGCCTGGAACTACCCCAGGAACGAGACCTACTCCTTCAAGACCAAGTCCAATCAGAAGGGATAAACCAGCTGTTGACCCAGCTCCTAAAGCTAAAGCATCTGCCGTTGTTGATAGATTTATGGTGGAACTTAAAAAGGCTAAGGCACCTATAAAATTTAACATCTCAAAATTAAAAGACAGATATGAATCTTAAATCATTTACACAGTTAGTAGACGAAGCCTCATTAAAGGATAATCCAGGAATACCTGGTGAAGGTGGAAAAGAAGGGGATTACCTTGCAAAAGTTGAAGGTAGAGCCAAGGAAAGAATTGATGCTCTCCAAAGAAGACATGGAGCAGATATCCCTAGATTCATGTCACTTGTTTCTAGAGCAAAACAAATCCAATCAGGAAAAGAGAAAGAGCTAGAAAAGCTTGCAGAGGACTCAATCAGATTATATTACGGTTCTATTCTAGAGGAAGTCACGCTAAACATTAAGTTTCCTAAGGACGACCAGATTAAGAAGTCTATGGAGAAGGTTCAAGCAGAACCTCCTGAAATGCCACAGCTTAAAGAACTTAAGGATGCTAATATCATTTCAGAAATCCAAAAGAGAAAAATAGCAAACAACATCACCCAAGGGGAAGCTAAGAACACCAAGCTAATACTAAATCTACCTGAGGTTAGAGACGGTTTAATTAGAATACTAGGACAAGAGCAAGGTACAGAGTATAAAGATCTACTTAATAAGATCACAGAAATCGCTGGATTCTTTGATTGGCAAATCCCAATGGAAGTTCAGTTGGAGATGTGGACAAGAGATAAATCAGGATTTAGCGGATCAGTAACCGTTGAATGGAACACTGACAAAGAGGAAGATTCAGAAGAACTTGCACAGGAGATTCTTGGTGAATTAGAAGACGACACCGAAATACCAGAAGAGACTGAAGAACTATTCTCACAAACACAGCCTACTATTAATGCTTTAGGTACTGACTTTGCCATGTTACTTCATGAGGCAGTTAAAGGTATCTATGAACTTATAGCTGCAGTGGGTATTCCTGATGATGAAGAAACAGCAGAAACAGTTATAATGAACACCGATTCATTAGCAGACGAGATCGAAGATCTTAGATATGGACCAGAAATTGCAGCAGATCTCAGAGATCTTGTTAACTCGTTTCCCGAATTTGAGAGCATTCCTAATTTAAGAGAACATGTTTTCGGTAAGATGATGGCAATGGAAGCTAAGGATTTCCTTGAGCTTATGTACATGATACTTATTGAGGATCCTAAGGCTAAGCCAATTGTACAGGAGTTCATTGACGAGATTGCAGAAGAGATTGGTAAATACGAGCTTGGTCAGGCAGGAATAGATAATGACGACGACTACGAGCCAGCGGAAACACCAGGTAGAGAACCAGCACAGGCTGGACAGGAAGAGGTTGATTACTCTGAACTTACAAGA
>Ga0209596_1001486_pt1 | contig 20125 bp, 15 predicted proteins | sample M_130807_MF_Meta_FD_187314 | JGI IMG/M metagenome (GOLD analysis project Ga0209596, IMG submission 187314) | Freshwater microbial communities from Lake Montjoie, Canada to study carbon cycling - M_130807_MF_MetaG (SPAdes) (version 2) | ecosystem: Environmental > Aquatic > Freshwater > Lake...
ATATTTCAAATGTCTTGATACCAGCAATACCCATCAAACTCAATTCAACATGAATATTTCGTAACGGTGAATTATATATGTTTATGTTATTTTTAAGATCGCCGTCATTCAATAAAAATGTTAATATGTTAGGATATGGTATTACCAAATCTACGATATTGTATGTAAAGTTTTGAGGTGTACTTTCATAGAGCACAGTATCGTCTCCGGTCATTCCAGCTCCCGATCTGACTATTTCTTTCTTCACATTAGATGTAGTAATTTGTAAAAATCCATCTTGAGTTTTGTCTCCATCTTGTGCAATTTTTTTAAGATAAGGAATCCTCCGTAAAACATTTGCGGATTTATTTTGTTTCGTTTTTTTTGATAGATTTTTCAATATTCTATCTCGGAATTGATCGTTACTAGTAAAATCTAGAAGATTATTTGACGATTCATATTCTTTACCAGACGCTCTAAACAATACTTGATTTGCTTGTGCATTTGATAATGTTGTTGTGAAATTTAATTTTTTGATTATAGACTTATTGGTCATATATTCAAAATTAAAAACTTTATCCGGAGAAGTATTAAACGGTCCCTTGTGATCTATAATTTTTAATTTAGCAAATTCAGTTTTTGGATCAGTCACATCAGACACTTGAAGATCCCAGAAATTGACGGTTGATCCATTTATTAATTTTAATATTTCATCATAAATTTCTCTGAGTGTTGTATTATTGGGATTTTTAACAATATTAATAACTGCTTCCAAATTAATATATAAATTTTTCAACCATCCCTTTTCTGCATTACGGCCCCGAAAGTTGAAATATGTAAATTCTCTAGATTGATCTATTCTATTATTTCTATTTAATACATAATCCAAATCTTCTCGTTGTATTATGGGCTGATTAACATAAGATGACAATGTATAATTTGCTCCAACGGTGGTGTCTGCTGCAACAGACCCAGTCGGAGAATATATGTCAAACGACTGTCGCAGAGTTTCACTAGACTTATCTATGTCTATATCAACTGCCTGAGTTTTAATAAGAAAATAGAATCTTGAATTTAATTTAGGCGCATCTCGATTTGGAATTAATACTGCCTTAGTTGTTGAAATTAAATTCATATGTGCTCCAATTTTAACTTCATCAATATCCATTTCATAATAAAATTTTAATAACTCTTCGTCACCTATTTTTTTTATTTGGTTTAAAATATCAACTAGCAATTCCATCGTAATCCATGTATTTTTATTTATATCGACACTTTTTGCATCAAAATCTCTGGTATGAATACTCAATGATGATTTCGACTGGTCTCTTCCAGTAAATACATAATCCTTCAAATGTTCAAGCTCCGATCCATACTTGTACTTCGGTTTTTTATCAGATCCCAACATTTCAAGGTTTTCGGTGTCTCCATATAGGAAATCCGATTCATTGGTAGATAATGGCTTTTTTACTGGAGATGTCGTTTCTACTTTAGATAATAAATTTTTTAACTCGTCGCTCGGCTTAATTGTCGTATCGATTACTTGTGTAATAACGTCGGTAAAATATTTTGTATAATTTTCCCTTTGTGATTTAGTGTTTTCCTCTTCGACATCCACAATTCCCTCAGATCCATTTGAGGCGAATCCGTTATAAAAAGTTTGGCGACTATATACTTCGGTTTTTCCTTTTATAATATTATCTTCAATAGAATATTCAAAGTTTGTAATTTGTCCAAAAATATAATCGTAATTACCGTTTGATTTTGATAATCTTTCTGAATAATCTGTGTAATAATTTGACCATATTTTGAAGATTTTGTCATAATTATTGATTGGTATAAGAGATCGAGGATCAAATGTATTCCATCCAAATTCTACTATGACAGTAGTGAGTGGCGTCGTAAAATACGGAGCAATAGCCTTAAGTTGATCGATTGAATGACATACCCAATTTATTGTGACTTTAGCAAAAAAGTTCTTTTGGATTTCAGTTTCAATACTGGTTATACCAGGATCAGGTATATTGATACGAGTTTCTGAATTAACATGTTTAGGTGTATCCTTGTTACTATAACCATAAACTTGTTTTGTTTGATTGGTTTGATTATTTGAAACACCATATCTTTCAAAAAATCCATTGCCGCTTTTAAATACAAGTCCCCACTCGTCCTCGTTATCAGGAGGATTACTACTCTTATTCATTCCATTTGAAAACACTCTGGCCCAAGCTTTTTTTGGACCTGAATACGATACCTTGCCTCCATCATCTGGGTAAGGAGAAATGCCTTTTGATAGGTTATTGACTCTGTAATTTAATTCGTCACTTACCCACGGCTCAAATGGCCCAGCTTCCCATGGTCTTTCTTTTGACATATGTTACGAATTTATTAAATTAAAATTTTGTAAGATTGTTGTGATATTGGTTGGTATTCTTAATTGTGTATCAATTTTCACACTTAGTTTACCTTTTCCAAGATTATTAGCAACAGCTATAATCCACCACAAACTTGTATCTTTGTAATACTTGAAAGCAAGCGCATCCAAATAATTTTCATCCGATACTGTAATATACATATCGGCGTAAGACATTGGAATGTTAGGATAAATTACAGTTTTATAAACAGGCTTTCCATCCCATCTTTTATCAGTAGTTGTGTAGTCATATCTATTCATACTAAATTATTTATATTTTGATTAAGAATTACATCGCCTTCATATAAAATGATTTTCTTGTAATTCGGATTCACCTTGATTTTCTGACCAAAATATTCCCTTGACGATCCTTTTCCATTACCATAATAGTCGCCAAAATTGCTTTTACCAACCATTGGAGTTTCTTTTTCTAATATATTGCAATCTACGCTAATTTCAGCTTCATATGGAAATTGAGCAACATACGGTCCCTTTGACGTTATTCTCCGATTGTAATAATCGTAATCTTGACCCTTTGTCTCATCCATAGTTTCCCAGCTTGCATTTTCGGGTATCGTCATCCCTAAACTGTTAATAACCATTGGTTGATTTTTATATAAATCTCCAATTGTCAATTGAACCAACGGAGGAACAATATAACTTCCATCCAAATATTCAGAGGGTTTTGATAAACTCAACAAGTAATTGATTCGTGTCCACATTGGAAGCAGTTCTTTTAAACTCATAGCAACTGCGGTAAAATTGAATGACAATGCTCTTGTGAATCCTTTATAGTTGTATACTTTATCGGCATTACCAATATATTGAAATTCATCCCAATTTGAAGTATATCTTTCGCTTATTCCTTTAACGGTTGCTCTGAATGGAATATACTTTTCATTCGTTATATCATAAAACCAAAATTTTATTAAATCTCTGTATTTGAACTTTTCGGTATCATTCTGTACATCTAAAATATTGATACTATCAAACTGACCACTACCCGCGAATCCCTTTCCATCTTTCTGATCATCAATCAAATCCCCCTCGTTGGTTCTGAATTCATTTAAATAAGTACCTGGCACCCTCAATCCGGGCGTAGATGTTGGTCCTGCACCATCACTTCTAACACTTTTTTGAGTTTTTAATGTAGACCAAGTTTTTAATTGTGGAGAAACATTATCTCCATAATTAACATATCCAGATTTACCAATAATGTTTTTAAGTCTGTTTGTCAATATATCTACATAATCTTTTCCAAATGGCGAATCGTCCGACAGTTGATTATTTAATTTGGTTGGATAAATTGCTTTATCATCATTAGCATACTTTCCATATTGAAATAATATCTCTGATTGTTCAGGATTGGTTGAATTTGTTTTATTAATCGTTCCTGTATAATTTCCTGTACCATTTTGTTTTTGATATCCAAAGTTTAGTTTTGATTCAACCACTCCGTCGATCGGTACAAATAATCCAGCAACCTTAACTTTGGGACGATACCATTTTTGTGAAACTCCATAATGTTCTGCATCTTTAGTATCAACATAATAAAATCTAGTACTAGCTACCTTTGCAGTCGACGAACCTAAAAACGGAAGTTTAAACTTTGGGCGAAATGCATTCTCTGATCGTGGCCCGGTGAGGAGCGTATTAGTAATCATCAAATCATATGTTGATTCATCTGCTTTGTATTTTGTATTGTTTGGTTGAGGAACTGCACTAAATGCACCAAACAATGTATTGCTCCGAAAGAAATTTCCAACTATCTTTAAAAATCCGCCGCTTCCTGGTGGAGTTCCCCAATATGATATTAAATTTTTATATGGAGTTGATGTAGAAGATCCGCGAGTTAATCCTTTTGCTCCGCCAGGTGCGTTATAAGGCAAAGCCCCTTCTCCAACTGTTCCTTTGGGGGGGGTTGGGTTTGCTTTTGTAGTAAAGAGATTCGTGATTGCGCTTAGTCCTAATGCCCCAAATACTCCACTAAGATTTGGTTCTATGTGACGAATTGGCCTATCCAATAAACCAAGTGATCCTGGGAATGCCGCTGCTTGAATAGGCATCAACGGGTTGTAGATCTTTGTTTCGTTAAAAGGTTGAAGTCCTTGTAAACCTATTTGTCTCAATGCAAATAGTAGACCTGGGTTTGATTTACTAAAACGAGTGATTCTTACCAAATCTCGTGATGCATTTCCAAGAGGAAATCCCCGTGTGCGAGACAAATTACGTTTATATGAATTTGGATTGTTTGTTATAAACGGTTGACCTGTTCCTCGTCCACCATCAGAAAAATAGCTAAACTTAGTATATATTTTATCACTGTTTGCATTAAATAACGTCAACAGTTTGTTTGGTGCTGGCGCTGTATTTATATTTTCCGGAAGAAACAATCCATTCGCAGCAATCTGTGGATTGTTTGTTTCAATAAGACCGCCTATGTTGTCGGAGTTAGCCATATGTTATATAAATATTATTGTACTCAAATTGTATCAAGCGTTCCCAATTTTGCGCACCGGTTGGGATCCCATTGTAAAATTTGTGGCGATCTCTCCCTTCGGATTTACTGTTATTTGTATACGTGACATACCATTTTGTATCGCATTCACAATAGCATTGGTTAAATCAGCATAACCACTTTCTTTTTTATTTGTGACTTCTGTTCCTGTGGTATTAGTAGCTCTAAGAGTTTCCAATGTTTTCAGATCGGCAGCGTTAAACTTTTGTATTTCTTCACGCAACTCTTTTATCCCATTTTTTGAAGCAGTCATTCCCAACGACAGTCCGTCGTTATTCATTAAATTAACAAGTTTGGAAAAAGAATCTGACAAAGTGATCATACTAGATGCAAGTGGATCAACGACTTTCTGTAATCTCTTTAGTTGTTCAATCATAAGTGTCATTCCAAGCGAACCAAAAATTCCGCCGATCAATGATGCTCCCATTGCTACACTTAATAGTCCAATTGCCCCCGCAAGTTTTAATATATTGCCAAAATCTATGCTTTGTAGGTTATTCAAAGCGTTAATTGTTATTTCAAGTGATTTTGCAAAGAGATAGACACCAGCCCCAACCCCCAAGAATGCAAGTCCAAGTCCTATTAGCACGCCAGTGGCGGGTCCTACTACGGGAGAAGCCGCCGTCAATGCGGTTGACATGCTGATTAGTGAAGTTGTGAGTGCTGGAATCACTACCGCCAAACTCTCGAATACTCCTGTTATGATTGAAATTGATAATGCTTTGAATGCAGCGACCATTCCCCATATAAGAAGAGTACCGATAACTAGACCGGCAGTCAATGTACCTAACCATCCTCCTGAAATTTTATTCAAGAAATTAATTCCTTCTGCTATATATCCAACAAGTTTAAAAATAGGCATCAATATTTCCGTAACTTGATTCAATAAACCGAGGAGTTCTGCTTGAATTTGTTTTTGTCTTGCTAAATTATTTGTTTCTTTTATTCTTTTTAACGCGTCGTCACCTTTCATTTCCGCAGCATACTTACCCAATCCATTTAATTGATTATACAAATCAACTTGTTTTCTTGCCTCCTCATTACCAGACAATTCCAACTCGTGGACGTCTTTACGTATTTGCAAACTATCTTGCAACTGTCCGACCGTCAATCCGGTTGCTTCAGAAATACTCTTTAATTGTAATGAATCCAATTTATTGAGATCCGTCGTTTGTTCAATTGTATCCAAAATATTCTTTGTAGCACCCAATATATCACCTTTGTAAGCAAGTGTTCTGGCATCTTGAAAACTGATATTTTTGCCCAACATTACACTCGCTTCAATTTCTGCATTGATGCTGTCTGTGAAATTTAAGAGCTTTTCCGCAACATTGCCTACTTCAGTGATTGTTAGTCCCAATTTTCTTGCTTCTACCGTGGATTTTACAAGTTGTAAAGTTGAACCTCTAAAAGTTTGTCTAACAGAGTCAGAAAGAGTTGATAGATCTTTCATTACGTCGGCTAAAGGAACACCGGCAGCGGTTGAAAATGCTTGTGCAAATCCAATCATAGAGACTTGAGATTTTGCACTTGATTGTGAAATTCCCATCAAAGTTCTAAGAACTTTTGCGGATGTGTCACCTGAAATACCCAAACTTGCTTCTAGTGCGGAAAAATTCCTAACAATATCGGCGGACACAAATGCCGCGCTACCAAATGCACTAGAAATACTGATGATACTTTTTCCTACAATTTCAGCCGTAACACCAATATGAGATAATTCGTTAGATACATTTTGTACAATTCCATACAATCCATCTTCGCCAACGTCTCGTATCAACAACCCCATGTGCTGTCTAACTGCGAAAGCTGCATTTTCTATTGCACCGAATTGTTGAATCATTAAAGATAATAAACCAGTAAAAGTAAACATTTCTGGACCAATACCTGTTAATTCTTTTCCAATTTGTATAAAAGCCGCTTTCGTTTTTTCTGAATTTTCTTTTTGTTTTCGTAAATGTTCTTCTAGTTTTTCAGATTCAATCAATCTTCTTTTAATTTCATCTGTAATATCTGTATTAAGGACAAGGTCTTCTCCCTCTATTTTTAAAATCTCCCCTTCAATATTCAAATTTTTGCTCAAAATTTCGTACTGAGCTTGGTGTTGTATATACTGTTGATTTAAAGAATCTTGAATTTCTTTAGATGCGTTTGTAGCGATTGCTAACACTTTTGCTTTATGAAAGACTTCGACTTGACTTGCTAAAGACCCCAATGTGTTTAAATCAGAAACGTTTTTTGCAGCAATTTTTTGTAATTCTTGTAAAGCTACAGTTTTTTCCGTTTCGTCTTTAATTTTTTTGGCTTTATTTACTATAGCATCGTATTGATTTATAAGACCCGATTGAACGCCCTCCAAAACATTAGCTTCAATAACAATCTGTTTAAATGCCTTAGATATTTCTTCTACTGTATTTAAACTTGAAAGGTCGATTTTTGGTGTTGTTGGTGGGACGGTTGCCATATATTATAGTCTTGTTATTATAAATATACAGAGAATTATCTTTTTGACTTTAATTTAGATGATCCACCAGAAGATTTTTCCAACTGTTGTTGTTCTTTTTCCTTGGTTTTTATCAAAAGATTAAGATAATAGTTGCGCAAATATATAGGAAGATTATACACAATATCTTGTGTAAATGCACCTTCACTATAATACGACAAACTAAAGATCTGTTCGTGCAGATATAACTTATGCTCAGGTGTTAGGCCAAAAAAAGGATACCGTGAGAGGTACCCCCATCCTTTCCTCCGCACTACAATGTTCACAAACAAAGTTGAAATTCATATCAAATTCAGGAGTATTTTCCTTTATATTCGTTCGTAAAGATAAACTATCTCTAGATGTAAGCTCGTTTTCAATAAAATTACGAATTTCTGCTTTATCTTCATTTCCATTTACAGAAGTAATAACGAACTTTAATCTGGTAGTAAGCTCATTCGATCCACCATTTTTGTAAAGTTTAGCCGAAGACTTGAGTTCTGAATCTATCGCTTTATCATCTTGATGTGTCAACAATTTATAAGTAACAACCTTCTTACAATACGGCAGTGTATATTCAAATCTGTTTTGATGCGGGGTATACTTTGAAGTATCCAGTTCTTTAGGCTTAAGTTCTCCCAAATTAATGTTAACCGATGTGTTTTCACTACACTTAACACACTTTACATCAAGTGGACCATAATTGTCACCATACGCTAAACGTCGTGACGCTACATATAATGCGTTTTTATCACACAACAATACGTCATCTAATTTGATATTCTTATCAACTATCAAACTCTCCAACAACTTGTCCAAAACTATACCCTTTTTAATGAGGTTTTGATTCATTAATATATCTTCCTCACGAGCAGTCATCATCTTCATTTCAACCTGACCAGTGCTCAATATGTGATTCTCAGGATAAAAATGACCTTCACTCGGAAGATCAATCATTTCAGTTGGGTATGTAGTCTCCTTCTTGTTGTTAGAAGGTGGAGTTTGCCGCGTAATTGGTACTATAAAATTTTCATTCATAACTTTGATATATATATTCTACACCAATATATATAATAAAAGTATGATTTTTGGTTATTTTATTTTTTACCAATATTAGCCGCAGCAGCTTGCGCCAGACCAGTAGCCGCCGTACTTGCCTTTTTTTGTAGATTTAACTCAGCAACCTTACGCGAAAGATCTTTAATTTCAATTTCAACTTCTTTTCTCTTTGCGGGATCCGATGAAGATATTTGCTGTTTTAATTTCTGCTTACCCGCAACCTGCTTTTGAACAGCGGTAATTTTAGCCAAAATAGACAACACTTCCGCCTTTTTTGCAACCGCCAATTTTTCTTTTTCATTTTTTCCTGCCGATACTACCTTCGGATCGCTGTCTATTGAAGAATCGTCTGATTCAGATTCAACAATCTTTTGAAAAATTCGTTTTACAAACAGTCTGGTGTTTTCTTTATCTTGCATATCTATAAGTATATCTCAATTTTGGTTATATTCGTATAAAATATGACCGCAATCCCAAATACGATCATATCCATTTAATTTCATGTTTTCCCACTCACTTAAAGATTTATCAAAATGTTTTAATTTTTTTTCCAAAGTATGCTTCGCAAACCCAAATCTGTGAAATCTAATGTCTTCTCCAACCCTAAAATACCAATAATTAGGATCGGTATCCTTACTCCTCTCAAATTTCATCTTTTCATATAAATTACCTACGCTATATCGTTTGTCAGCGTAAGTAACCACTTTCTTGGGTTTGTATATCTTAACAAACGCGTCAAATAACTTGCTCGCAATACCCACAATTCTTTTATTAGTAGCAAACCGCAATAACTCATACTCACCATCCATTGATGATTTTTTTCCCATCGCAACTCGCCTCTTACCAAATGTCATAACCGCAACCAATTCATTATTATAATACGCCCCAAATTTAATTGATGCAGGACAATTCCCCTGTACATGATTGTTGTTCAAAAAATATTCACAATCACGTATTTCAGTTAGTTTACACTTTCTCGCATATATAGACTTTTCATGGTTCTCACACAATATATGACGCAATTTATCTTTAACAATCTGCTTGCGGTATACCCACTCATCCTCAAAAATATGAATCAATCGTATACCCTTTTTATTACATATATCAGTTTTATTTAAATGATATTTTCTTGATTTTCCACCATTGCTTTCACTGTGCCAAAATAATCCGTTATATTCTATAGCAACTTTCTTGTACGGTATATAAACATCCAACTCTAACCCATCTAATATATCTCTATTGTTTTCAACCACATTATCAACACCAACCAAACTTTTTACATACTCACCAATCTCCCTCTCATTCAAACTAAAACCCGCAATATAAGGTTCACACTTCAAACACCGAGGCAAATGCCCGCCGTCAATGTGATCCTCAAATATATCGTCACATTTTTTGCACTGAAATTTATATTTGTTTTGTTTGTTAGTGTCAATATAATCATCCAATTCAAAACAAGCAATACAGTTGCTTTTTTCATTTATTCGTTTTATAATGGAAATATATAATGTTTTCTTCAATGTAATCATCATTTTTTTCTTCAACTCTGGTCCATTTACGGGTATCTTTGTTCCATATTTTTGAATATTTTCCTCATAAACGTTGTCCATTGTTTCTTTGTGTTGAAAAATGTTATCAACCCCATAATTTTTTTGAAAAGTTTCCTTAACCTTATCTTTAATTTCATCGGACTGTGATGCATTTGGTACCCCATATTTTTCTATGTTTGATGCTTCACTTTTTTGTTGAAAATTTTCACTTTGAAAAAAACAATCTACGCCGTATTTTTCTATGTTTGTAGCCTTTGCTTTATCCACAATTTGCTTATATTTAAACACGTTATCAACCCCATATTTTTCCAAACATGTCTGTTTAGCTTTTTCAGCATTAACATATGCTGAATTGCCATACTTTTTAAGCTTGGTTTGCTTTATTTTATCAATCCGATCGGGTTGGCTCGCAACATACACACCGCTACATTTGGCATCACAACATTTTTGCTTTCTGAAAATTAAAGACTCAAATTCATTATTACAAACCAAACATTTTTTGGTCTCATAATAATGATGACGAGTTTGTTTGTTTTTCTCAATCATCGTCTGTGACCTTTGATTAGCAGTTGAACGATTACTACACTTTTTACTGCAATACTCTGTATACCCGACCAGAAATGACTTGAATTTCGTTTCTTTGTTACATTGTTTACATTTTCCTGCCCCATGAATGTGTTGATACAATTTCTCACCAAAAGTGTTTCCGTTATATTGTATGTTAATTGTTTCGTAAAAAGACTTGTGACGAGCCTTGATTATTTGAACATAAACATCAGGCTTCTCATTGATCAATTTTAATATTTCTTCGTTAGTCATCTTATATACTTTCATATATAAGTATAATCCATTTAGTGAAAAAGTCAACAAAAAATCCTCTTTATACTTTAAATAAAGAGGATTTGAAAGAAATATGTAGAAACAATCAATATTGGAGCACGCAATAATCCACCGCAATCGTAATACCGACTGTAAGAGGTTCCCCCGAATCAGTATAGTCACCTTCACCGAAATCGGCGTTCGTAATAAAGGCTCCTTTTAATGTCCATTCACTCACTTTATCTCCGACAGGTCCTAGAATATTTAGAGTGAGATCCTTTTTGTAGAAATCACTATATCCATCTCTTCCGGTAACCGACTCATGTGACAATCGTATCCACTCCATGATTGCTTGAGCGCCGCTTGGAACGATGGGGTTATATAGTTCCATGGTGATATCGTCCCAAGTGGTTCGACCCTTATAGTATCGTTCTTGGTTGATGTGTTGTATGGTTTTCTTTTCGCTTTTTACGGTTGGGAGTTTGCATTTTCTTACGAGGAAGCTTGGAATGCCGTCCGCGTATAGCACAAAGCGATTTTTGACTTGTGGTTCAAAATTCGTGTAGAATATCTCATTACTGTTCAATAAATCTGCCATAAAGTTTATATAGTTTTGTTATTTGTTTACATAAAATAAATATCATGAAATATTAATTTTTTAGGTTTTTTTATAAAATATTTAATAGTTATTCAATATAAGAATCAATGTATATTTATATGTCTAGAAAACTTAATAAAAAATTTTGGTTGACTGTGAATTGTAAACACTGCAACAAACAATTTATGTGTAGGATATCAAAGCCTCGCATTTTTTGTGGTATAAAATGTTCATCCAGCGATGTGGATTTAAATAAGCAAAGATTGAAAAACCAAAAACAAACAAACCTTGATCGTCACGGAGGTCATCATATGAAAAGTGGTGGTGTTGAAAAATGCAAGGCTACCTTATTAGTTAAATATGGTGTTGACAGTTATAGCAAATTACCTGAATACAGAATTCGTGTGAAAAAAACATTATTTGAAAAATTTGGGGATGAAAATTATTTAAATGTAGAAAAAGTTAAAAAAACATGTTTAGAAAGATACGGAGTTGATAATATATCAAAATTAAATCGTGTGTCAGAAAAGACATCTGAAACTAAAAAATCAAACCATTATGATTTTTTATTGGATCACTGCAAAGAAAAATCTCTTGAATTTTTGTGTGACAAAGAAAATTATAATGGGTATCATTTTAGCAATATTTATAAAATTAAATGCAATGTTTGTTTAAAAACATTTGAAAGCACGGTTTATAACTTGCATAATATTTTTTGTGATTATTGTGATCCCGAGAAAATTACGTCTGTTGAGAGTCAATTTTATAGATTCTTGCAAGAAATTTTGGACAAAGATGTTGTTATAAAAAGAAATGATAGAACGATATTAAATGGCAAGGAATTGGATTTTTATATACCCGAATTAAAGATTGCGTTTGAAATAAATGGGTTATATTGGCACAGTGAATTTGCGGGCGGGATAAATAAAAATTATCATCTCAACAAAACGAAATCTTGTATGCATTACGGTATCACGCTTGTTCATATTTTTGAAAATGAATGGATTCATAAATCGGATATAGTAAAATCGGTAATCAAATCTTTGTTAAATTTGACAAAAGCTAAAATTTATGGTAGAGAGTGTATAATAAAAGAAATAGATATAAAAGCTAAAAATGACTTTCTTGCAAAAAATCATTTACAGGGTGAAGATAAATCAACAGTAAAGCTTGGGTTATATAAAGATGAAAATCTTTTGAGTGTGATGACATTTAGAAAAGCTTCAAGATTTGAAAAAACAAGTGAATGGGAATTAGTTAGGTTTTGCACATTAATTGATACTGTTGTAATAGGTGGAGCGAGTAAATTACTATCATATTTTATAAAAACTTATCATCCAAAAAATATTGTGACTTATAGTGATCGTAGATTTTTTACCGGCAAAATTTATGAAACATTGGGATTTAGATTTGTTGATATCACGCCATGTGGGTATTATTATATCATAAATAAATACAAAGACTTAAGACACAGAATGTCTTTTCAAAAACATAAAATAAAGAATTTTTTAAACGTGTTTGATTCAAATTTATCAGAATGGGAAAACATGAAAAACAATGGATATGACCGAATTTGGGATTGTGGTAACAATAAATACTACTTAAAGTTATCAGATTGATTTCTGATTATCGTATGATTTGACCGCAGCATTTCGTAATTTGTCTAGATGTCCTCTGTTGCGAAGTAATTTAAAAACTAGATTTTCATTACTTAATTCGCCTTTTCTGTCTAGTCCTTGTTGTCGGAGGTCGTATATATCTTTTAATACTTGTTTTATGCGTTCGAGATTATTTTCTTTGATTGCGCCATTAATTTTTGAAAGAGAATCGTTATACTTTAATTGAATTAATTGTTGATCTACTTCAAAATTTTCATATTTTGGATTGGTTATCCAGCTTCCTGTGAGTAGTGAATAAACTCCACTGGATCTATTTATTTTTGTGACGTTCTGAATATACACCTCGACATTATATCCGTGTAAGTGAATGTCATGTTTGTTGTTCCAGTCTGATTTTAATCCATTAACATACTTTTCAACCAATTCAATGTTTGAATCTACATTTTTAAAATCTATCACCAGGTGAACATCGAGATCACTATTCTTTGACCAGTTATAATTAGCGAGGCTTCCTACGAAAAGTATATCTCTAACAGGAGCAGTTAATTCAGTTTGTTTATAAAAATCATTCGCAATTTCCGTGAGTTTTTGTCGAATCTCTTTTTTGAGAATCATTCCATCCCATACGTCAGGACTTAGATTTGTGTTATATATTTGAAATTTCATAGATTTGTTCGACTATATCCACAGGTTTCTTTAATAATCGACAATGTTGCATTGAGTTCTTTTATGGTTTGATTTGCGTCTCTGAACACAATACCCTCACCTCCTGATGCAATAAAAGATTCTACATTCTTATAAAGATCATCTATCAACACACTCGACTTGGTAGCGAATCTAGCTTTATCGGTTCCAGAATCGGCGTAGTTTATAACATAACCAGATAAGTGTTTATCGATCCAATCTTTCTTGCCTGTTTCTATTTCTGAGATTCTCATTTCTGCCTCTTTCTTGAAATTTTGACGAAATTGATCAGCACTTGTGCTGGTAAGAATTTGAATTTTTATATTTGGATTCTTTGATAATTCTGTGATATATTTTTTTAATATATTAAAGTCTGGCATTGGATCCATTTGGTTCCAGAATTTTACGCCGTGATTTGTTATAATTTCCCAAAATTTAACTGTTCCCCTTTTTCTTTCAAACGATATGGGTTCTTCGTTAGTAAAATGAACAAACTGTTTGTCAAAGTCACATAAAACACCATCCATATCAAAGTATACAGTGATGATTTGTTGTTCTTCTAAAAGATTTGCATCCTGCACTTCTTTTACTAAGTCCTTTAATCGAATCATATATAATAAATATCAGTGACTATATTAACTTGACAAACTATTATAATTATGCTAATATAGCAGCATAGTAGTTAAGTTAATGTTGTTGCTATTATTTAAATATTAAATGTTTAAGTTAAAGTAACTGAAAACAAAAGAAAAAAGCAGCTACAAACATAAATATTTCTGCAGCTGCTTTTTGTAAAAAACTTCAGTTTATTTTTTAGCTGGCACAAATGTGCCATCTGATAATGAAAAATTGCCGTCACCATAAGTTTCAGCAATTCCGTTAACCCAATCTTGTTCTTCTTTTTGAATATTCATATATTCTTCTCTGGTCTTAGTCTCAAGATCAGCAAGATTCTTGATTTTTTCATCCAGATCTAAACGTTCTAAATAAAATTGACCAAATTGAAATATTTTACTCTGATACTTGTCTTGAATCTTCTTCAGTGATTCAAGCTCTTCGCTTTTTAATTTAATTGGGTCGGACATATTATTGTTTAGTAGCTTCTAATTCAGATGCAACTGATGCAATAACTTGATCTGCTTGTTTTTGTGCGTCAAAAGCAGCGGGATTAAGTCTACGTTGTAATTCTTGATTTAAGAATCGAATATTGGATTGACACACGTCCATTCTCGACATCTCATCATAAGCCAAAGCTTTTAATTCTGTAACTGTGTATTCACTAATTTGTTTTTCCATATGTAATAATCCTTTCTATAACACTTATATATATAAACCGTTTCAAAAAAATATTAATTATAATTGACGGTTAATTTTTATATGTTATTATATCATCATATGAAAATTGTTTTTTGTCTTCCAGGCCGAAGCTTTAGCGGCAAATTCTTGCAATCGTGGTCAAACCTTCTTGCAACATGTACATCGAGAGGATATCAAGTTAGTTTACAACAAAATTATAGTTGTAACATATACTATGTCAGAAACATGTGTTTGGGTGGAAACACCATGCTTGGATCAAACCAAAAACCATACAACGAAGAATTAGATTATGACTATATGTTATGGATCGACTCAGACATTGTATTCACGGTAGATAACTTTGATAAATTGCTTAGTCACCAAACGGATATCGTAAGCGGTTTATACCTTATGGAAGGCGGACAACAATTCGCCACGGTTGAAAACTGGGACGAGAACTTCTTCGTGAGAAATGGTTATTTCAAATTTTTATCTCCAAACGATCTTCAAAACAAAACAGAACCATTTCCGGTTAATTATACAGGTTTTGGGTTTATGTTGATAAAAAAAGGAGTGTTTGAAAGTATGGAATATCCGTGGTTCAGGCCAGAATTCGTGCAAGTTGGAAACTGCAAAGATTTCACAATGGAAGACGTTGCGTTTTGTAGAGAAGCAACCCGAAAAGGATACAAAATTCTTGTTGATCCAACCGTAATAGTTGGACACGAAAAATCAATAGTTTTAATTTAATCGATGTTTAAATATTGAATTATTGATACGTTTTAGCTCATAACAATTTATACAATAACTATGTTTATTAGGTAAATATTAATTATAACTTGGTATTGGAGGAAATGGTGGCAAGTTGATATTAACTGAGGTTGGAATTGACGGCCAAGTTATGGTTGAAGGATCTGTTGTGTTTGGTAGATCACGTAGTTGTTGTCTAAAAGTAGCAAATTCAGTTTTTACTTGCGATGATATTGGGATATCTGATAATTGAGTAAAATCAGTTAATGATAGATATCTATCACGAACCATTCTTATTTGACTTTTTAAAATGTATATTCTTTGATTTAGTTCTTGATCTGATAGTGTTTTTAAAGTATAGATCACATCACAAGTTTTGTCTGCAATATTTAAGTTATTTATTGGAACTAAACTTTGACTAATATTATAGTCTGGCTTTGTGTCAAATACTGCTTTCCAGAATCCCATGTTTATATTACCTTGCCATGATAAATCTTTTAGTAATTCCGGCGAATTTTCTTCCAAAAAATTAAATCCACTTGTTGGGCCAAAACTATCAGGTAATTGCATTGGCCCCTGAATTATAAAATAATTTTGATTATCCAGTTTATTAACTAAAAAATATTCATTGTTGCTCATAAATTAAACGCTTATACCATATCTATATTTGATTTTATCTTTTATCGCTAAAGCCGCAGTAGTAGATAAATATGTGTTACTATAAATTGCATCTCCATAATAACATCTACTGAGATAATAATCACCGAAACCGCCATATTTTCCTAAAGAAATTGTACCAGCTGTGCTCGACGGTAGTCCTAGAATCCCAGTATTACTATCAGAATTTCCTGCACTATCAAATAAGTAAAAATAACCTGCGTTTGTTGAATTACTATTTCCAACAACAGCAATATATCGTCTACCAACAACTGGTGCGGTACCAAGGGTGTATCCTGTATTATTTCTAGAAAATCTATACGCAGCGCCACCGCTAATCTGACCTATCCACCAATCGTGTGTGCTACTAACATAAGCACCGGCTATAATATTGGGTCCGGAGGTCGTATCAACATATTCCCAGGCAACAATAAAAGTAAACTCATTACTTGTTCCAACATTTAAATTTGCGGTTTTTCCATTGCCAAGATTGGTATTACTGGTATTATTTAAATAAATCATACCACCACATTTCCATGGATAATATTCACTTGATATATTATATGCGGTGCCAGTTACGCCATTTCCAGATACATCTAGAAAATCACTGGTTGATTTTTTTGGATTATAACTTCTACCTTGACTCATGTTATATCTGTACACACTACTAGTGGCAGATGGATTATAAGGAAATGCACTTCCGTTAATGTTTGCATTTTGTAAAATAGTCATAAATTATAGGTTCGTGCTAACTAGAGCTTGTGATACAACGGTTCCTATCCAAACAGGTGTAACAGCCCCTCCTTTATAACTAGTTAACATAAATACGTCTGCATAACCACTTGTTGCGGTGATTGATGGAGTTACAGCATTTGCCCATATTACGTCTGTAAATGTAACAGTAGCAGCACCGTTATATTTTAGTACCAACATTACTGTATTTACATGTGGATTGTTATCTCTGTTACCGTATGTTAAACCTGATATTACGGCAGAACTAGAAAGGGACAAAATGTGTACAGCACCATTTGATAAATCAATCGAACAGGATGCTGAGCCTGACAATGATTGCGTTGTGCTTCTTTGTACAAGTTTCGCACTGGTATAGATAGATCCACTTACATCAAGTGACCCACTAGGATTTAATGTTCCAATACCAACTCTACCAAAACTACTTGTTCCACTTGCACTTATATTGCTTGCGGTTAAATTGGTAATATTATAAGAATTGCCGACAACCAAACTAGATGCAGTCAAACTGTTACTTGCCCACGAAGATGTACCAAAAAAATTACTAGCCGTGATAACACTGCAACTGATATTGCCAGCAACATCTAATCTATTTACAGGACTCGTAGTCCCGATCCCAAAGTTTCCAGTTGAACTAAATCGTCCCACTTCTGCAAACGACGAACCTGATGGTCGAGTAAAGAATGACATTGCACCCTGATTTGTACTACTATTTTCATGTATAAACATTATTCCCGCAGATGTACCGAATGAGGAGTTTTGACCTGAAATAGATGAGTAAACATTGGCAGTTGAATCGGTATTTCGTAGGAGTATTGATCCACCTGCTCTATTCTGACCATAAGCAGTGTCTGTATTACTGTTTGTACCTATAATCGATAGACCAGAAAATGTTGTTGGACTTGTAGCGGTGTTTGTTATTGAAGCAATTGCTACTGATGATGACGCAATAATAGTTAATGGAGACGTCGGCGTCGTTGTACCTATTCCAATATTCCCGCTTCCACTTACAAACAATAATCCATTGCCACCGGCTCCTTTTATATTCAATAAACTTGCGGCGGTACTACTACTCAATTCCAATAAAGCACCAGGACTCGTTGTGCCGATGCCGACGTTGCCCGAGCTTTGTGCAATTACAAAAGGATAAGTTCCTGCCGTTACATCTCGTATTGTGTAACTGGATTCGTTTACTGTGGGTATACCAACATCCGTAACCCAACTAAAACCCCCTGATGTATTTCTTATACGAAAACCAGAGGAGTTTACGACAACTGCGCCGTGTTCTAATGTAAGAAGTGATAATGGTGTCGTTGTCCCGATGCCGACGTTACCAAAACCACCTGTTCCGCTTGCACTTATATTTGACGCGGTTAAATTTGTAATATTATAAGAATTGCCAACAACCAAACTAGAAGCAGTCAATGCATTAGTTGCCCAACTACTTGTTCCAAAAACACTTCCAGTATGTGCTCCTACAAATATACTTGCGCTAACGGTTCCTAATGTAGAAACACCAATTACATTTAATGTACCGGCTCCATAAATATTACTTGCGGTCACAACGCCGCTTGCACTTAATGTATTATTTAAAACAGTTGCGCCAAGCACAGTCAATGTACTATTTAAACTACTTGCGCCAGTTACTGACAATACACCAGGAAAAGCGGTTGTCATACTTCCACCACCGATAGTGATTGCGTTCGCACTCGCAAACAATGTTGCGCCGGTTAAAGGACAATCAATCGTGCCTAAATTTACATGTAATGTTCCGTTTGCCCTAATATTACTTGCGGTTAAATTTGTTATTGTATAATTATTTGATGTTACCAAACTAGATGCAGTCAATGCATTAGTCGACCATGATGCGGTAATAGTTGTAGGAGCAGAACTCGCACTTAATGCATATGAAGCACTTGTAACAGTTCCAACTATGTTACTTGATGTAATATATGAAGCCGTCAAAGCATTAGTTGCCCAACTTGATGTTGCATTCAATGAACCACTAATACTCACACTACCCGTAAATTGATGTGTATTTGTTGATGTAAATCCAAATCTACTGCTTCCACTTACATCCAATAAATAAGCAGGACTTGTTGTGCCGATGCCGAAGTTGCCTGCAGAATCGATCCTCACCTTCTCGCCCTCAGCAACATTAAATCGGAATGTGCCGCCTGATGGCACATTGTGATAGAAGTTAGTTGTTGACCCACCCGCTCCAATATATCGAGTTGCAGCGGAACTTCCTGCACCAAGTCCGATAGGGCCGCCGGGATTGCCGCCCAATACCCAACCTCCCAATGAAGTGAAAGATCCGCTGATATCAAGGAGTTGACTGGGACTTGTTGTTCCGATTCCGACGCTGCCAGAAATTAATAATCCATTATTGAGTGATGCCGTGGTTCCAATACTCAATCCACCATCAATCATTAAATTAAATGCAGTTGCTCCAAAAGTTCCCCAATTTGTATTTGGCAATGATACAGTACCCAATCGCAATTGATTGACACTCGATGTAGTTAATTGACCCAACCCCATCCACGAAGCAACTCCGTTAAATATAAATTGTGGACGTGTTGTGCCACTAGTTTGATAATTACCAAAAACTAATTGTGCGGGTGTTATAGACGATACATTGTATGGACCAACTTGAATATTTCCAGATGATGTAATTGTTCCAAAACTTCCAGTTGCACTCGTACTTATATTACTTGCGGTTAAATTTGTAATATTATAAGAATTGCCAACAACCAAACTACTTGCCGTTAAACTGTTTGTTGACCAACTACTTGTGCCAAAGAACGAGGCAGTAACTGCACTGCAACTTATGTTTCCCGCAACATCAAGTTTGTTTAATGGTGTATTAACACCAATACCAACACGACCACTGCTTGTAATAAACATTACACTTCCACTACCTAATGCAACATCACTACCACCCGATTGAA
>Ga0209596_1001487_pt1 | contig 20114 bp, 24 predicted proteins | sample M_130807_MF_Meta_FD_187314 | JGI IMG/M metagenome (GOLD analysis project Ga0209596, IMG submission 187314) | Freshwater microbial communities from Lake Montjoie, Canada to study carbon cycling - M_130807_MF_MetaG (SPAdes) (version 2) | ecosystem: Environmental > Aquatic > Freshwater > Lake...
AGCTAATCTTCTAGCTCTTTCTTTAGCTTCTTCAGTTGATATAATCATAATATCATCAACTTCTTTTAGATTAACTAAGAATTTAGAACCATCGCCAATTCCTTGAATTCCGTGAATTCCTGGTTGACCACCTGACATAACTGGAGATTCTGCTGGCTCAACAGCAACAACTTTCATCCATGGATGATACATCTTTAAAAGACGAGAGATACCCATAAGAGTACCTCCAGTTCCTGTTCCATCTAAGAAAGCCGCAATTTTTTCCGTGTGTTGGTGTAGAATCTCAACACCCGTTCCTTCATAATGAGCTTGTATATTTAGAGGGTTATGAAATTGATTAGGGTTAAAATAACCATTCTCTTCAGCCATTTTATCTCTTAAAGCAATAGCATCGTCAAATTTACCATCTGGAACTTCAATAAGTTCTGCTCCGTAAATTCTTAACATTTGTTTTCGTTCTTCACTCATATTAGAAGGCATAATGATAATACATTTATAACCTCTTTCTGCCGCTAAAAAAGCAAAAGCAATTCCGGAATTTCCTGATGTTGCTTCAATAATTGTGTCACCTTTTTTAATAAGATTATTTTTTTCAGCATCATTGATTATAAAAGATGCCATTCTATCTTTTATGGATCCACTTGGATTTTGACCTTCGAATTTTGCAAAGATTCTTTCTGATATTTGAATTAGTGGAGTTTGACCAACTTGAGAGGATAGATTTTTCATTAAATACGATTTTTTTATAGTTTATATATCTAAAAAATGATAGTTTGATGAAAAATACATTTAAAAAATAATATATATGTTATAAAAAATTACTTATATTATGAAATATATTAAAAAATTTGAATCTTTCAATGTAAATGAAACTATGGACATGATGTTTATGCCAGTTGATCCAATCGCTGGAGCAGCTGATGTTTATAAATCAATCTATAATGAAATAAAAAACACAATGGTTAAACCTGTTGAGAAATGGTTAGAAGATAAAGGTCATGATATTTTGAATTCTATAAAACCAAGTAAAGAATCATTAAAGAAAATATATGACTTTATGATGAAAAATTTTGGAACAATTACTCCAGAGTTAGATTCAAAAAATGTTTCTAAAATGATAGAGGCTCTTAAACTAAGTCCTGTTAAAGAGAGTCAAAGTGATGAGTGGCATACAGTAGAAGGTGAAAACATTATAGTAAAAATATTGGCAACTCTTAAATATTTATTCGGATTGAATATTGCTGGTTGGTTTGGATTACCGGCATTTGTTACAGGATTATTTATGACAGATGGTAGTGGTTCTATTGCTGCTTTATATTGGATAGGAGCGTTTGTGGTTAGTTGGTTATTAACTAAGATTCTTGAATTTTTTGGATATGATGGTACTGATAGTGCGGCTGTTGGTTATTATAGACCTGAAAATGATAAGTTTACTGGTAGATTCAAAGATTCTACTGATACTCCACCTACCCCACCTAATCAGTCCGATTCATATAAAATACCAGTTGGTGGTTTGAAAAAGTTTGCATTTAAAGATGGGAAAATTCAAGAAGAACCTGGACAAAAGCACTTTTGGAAAGAAGTCAAAAAATAAAAATCTGAAAAAAATTAGAAAACCATTCAATAGAGTGGTTTTCTAATTTTAAATCCTTATATTTGTATTATGAATATATGGTTTACATCAGACACACACTTTGGACACACTAACATAGCTGGTCCCAAAATATCGAACTGGTCTTCAGGATATAGAGATTTTAACTCTGTACATGAAATGAATATGGCACTTGTTGATGGTATCAACAAATATGTTAAAGAAGATGATATTCTTTATCACTTAGGTGATTGGAGTTTCGGTGGAGTTCATAACATACTTCAATTTAGAAACTACATTGTTTGTAAAAATGTACATCTTATTTTAGGAAATCATGACCAACACATAGTAGACAAGGAAATAAAATATCACGATACATCATTTAACCCAATTGAACTTTTTTCATCAATTCAAGATGTTTTAACTTTAGATATTGGTAAAACAAAACTATTTCTTTCTCATTACTCACATCGAGTTTGGTTAGGTAGTCACAAAGGTGTTATACATCTTTATGGTCACTCACACGGTTCTATTACAGACTTTGGTCGTTCTATGGACGTTGGAGTTGATGTTGCTTATAAAATGTTTGGTGAATATCGACCTTTTAACATAGGTGATATTACTAATATAATGTCAAAGAGAACTATGGAAAAAATTGACCATCACGGAGATTTATAATGAGAGAATTAGAAAGTAAATTAGCTTATTATAAGATGATTCTTAATTCTAGTTATGGTAGTCAATCGGTCACAGATGTTTACTCCGAGGTTTTTAAGATAAGAAATAAAATTCATATTATTAAAATGAGGAAAAGTAAAATAAAAAACTTATTCGATGGAAGATAGATGGGATTGTCAAAGAGTTGTTTGTGTCAAAGAATACAAAACTATTAAAGTTGGTAGTCATTATGATATCAAAGGAAGAGGTAATTTAGAATTTAATGCTGATCCAGAAGTTAATGGTAGAAAAGGATACGGCTTCTGTATTGAAGACGAATACTACGGTTCATTCTCTGGTAAAAAAGATTGGTGGAATTTACCATATGTTGAGAAAATCAAGTGGTATTACTTTACTGAATCAGAAATGTCGGAATATTTTATCACTGAAGGAGAAGATTATAAAGCTTATCAAAGAGACGAAAAAATAAAACAGGTATTAAACTAATATGAAAGACGTAAAAGGATTTTGTAAATTAATGGATATAAGTGTTCCCGAATACGAACACTTTGACTATTATATAGAACAATTCTCTAAGTTGGAGAAGTGGAAAAATATTAAAGAGTTAATTAGACTTTATGAAGAAGCTGAAGAAAAGTATGGTGATCTTTATGAATATAGGATTGAGAAGTCAAATCAGATAATTGATTTTCTTAAAAATACAAGAGCTTTTAATGAGCTGAATGATGATAATTTAATACCTGAATATCAAGTTACTAAAAACTTTGAATATTCAGAAGATTGTAAGTATATATCTATTGATATTAGAAAAGCAAACTGGAAAGTTCTTAAAAAATATGACCCTGATTTTATAAATGAATTAGGTGATTCATATGAAGATTTCTTATCAAAATTTGATTTCCCTGAGATTTTTAATCACTCTAAACAATTCCGACAATATATATTCGGTAATATTAATCCAAAGAGACAAGGTAGAGCACAACGTGTTATTATTGAAGATGTTATAAATAAATATAATCATTTAGGATTAAAAATTGCATGTGTGAAAAACGATGAAGTTATTTACTCATTCAATGATTTTTCAGAAGTTAAAGAAATATTAGATACGATTGATTCGTTATTTAGTACTAAGATATTTACAGTAGAAAGAGTTGAAAACTTCAGAATTAATTCTTATATTGATGTAGATAATAACATCTTACATAAAGAAATGGTTGGTTGTAATGGAAATAGATTTTTTCTATGTCTTAAAAAATACATATTTAACGAACCGATTGACATAAGAGATTTATATTTTAGAATGGATGGTTCATTAGCCATCTGGGACATTCAAGGACTAGAGATAAAACTATGATTGTAAATATTTATTTAGAAACCGAACATAACTTAGTGGAGAGTTTTGATATCCAGTATGATGATAAGATAACAAATATAGATGATGCGAGATATTTAATAATTAAATACTTAGATAAACATTATCAAAATTATAAATATAAATTGAATATCTATAACTCTTTTGATGGGAAAAATTCAATAAATTTATTCTTTGAAAAAGAGTTATCAATAAAAAGAGAATTTCTAATAAACAAAATACTAAATGATTGATATTTTTGATAAAAAACCCATTGACTTGACAAAAGTAGTTTGTCATTCTGGTGGTGCAGTTGGAGCGGATACCGTCTGGGAAAACGAAGGAGTTACATATGGTGTTACTACTAGAGCCTACTCTCATAAAACACCTAAACACACATCACCTAATAAAGTTGAAATTTCAGATGATGATTATAATGAAGGTGTTATTGAAGTCAATAAAGCAAATAAGTTTCTAAATAGATATGGAATTCATAAGTATATGAATTTACTAGCTCGTAATTGGTCTCAGGTGAAGTACTCGGATCAAATATTTGCAATTAGCACAATTATTAAATCTGGTCACAAAAATTCAAAAGGATATTACAATAAAGGTGAATTTGATATTGTCGATGGTGGTACCGGATATGCAGTAATGATGGGTATAAATAATAATAAAGAAGTATTTGTATTTGACCAAGTTAGAGATAAATGGTTTAGATGGTCTTACTCAACATTTCAATTTGTTGAAATGAAAGATGTTCCTTCTATAACTTCTCAAAACTTTGCGGGTATAGGAACAAGAGAGATACAACCAAATGGAGTAAAAGCCATTAGGGATGTTTATGAAAAAACTTTTAATAAATAAAAATGAGAATAAGTTTTGATTTTGATGGAACTTTAGATGATGAATTTGGTGGAAAGATTATCAATCATCAAAAAGAGGAAATACAACAATTAGCAAAAAAATATATTGAAGAAGGACATGATGTTTGTATAGTTACAAGAAGATATGATGAAAAAAATAAAAATCTTGGAATAAAAAATGAACACGTTGTTGTTTATGAGTTGGCTAATAAACTTGGAATAACTGATATTAACTTCACAAATAGAGAATGGAAGTTTTCTCATTTAATGAGACTTAAAATCGATATGCATTTTGAAAATTCAGAAGAAGAAATTTATTATTGTAATACTGTTTTTTCTCAAAATGATTATCTTTGTAAAGTAATTCCGGTTGAAAGAGGGGGTTGGCGAAATTTATTGTAGAAATAAATTTTATATATAGTTTATGTTAAAATTCAGTGAAATGATTAATGAAGAAGTTAGTACAGGTACATTTAAACTAGGTTTAGATATACATGGTGTTGTAGATTCAATGCCGGATTTTTTCTCATTCTTAACTGATTCATTTGTTAAGAATGGTGGTGAAGTTCACCTTATAACAGGTGGTCATTGGAATGAAGATTTTGAAAAACAATTAAATGATTTTGGTATCAAGTGGACACATAAATTTTCAGTATATGATTATTTAATTGATACAGGATCCACCATAACTGGAGAGATTCAGTTTCCAGATGGTACTATTCAAAAGAAGTTTGAAGACGGTGTTTGGGATAATGTAAAAGCTAAATATTGTAAAGAGCAAAATATATCACTTCATATAGATGATACACTAATCTATAATGATTTCTTTCAAACTCCATTTGCTAGATTGTGGTCACATAGTAATAATCCTAAATCATCACATAAAGATGTGAGACACATGAAATAATGTTAAGTAGAATCAATAAATTCTTTGAGTTTGATCCTTTTGATATCAAGATGAAGAAATCAGCCGGTGTTGTAATTATATTAAAAGGTGAGAAAGTTTTACTTTGTCATCCATCAAATTCTCGTTGGTTCGGAACTTATTCATTTCCAAAAGGTGGTATAGAAGAAGGTGAATCTACTTTAGATGCTGCTCTTCGTGAATTAAGAGAAGAAACCTCTGTTATAGTTAATAAAAATCAAATTTCAAACCTTAAAGATCCTATTATTGTTGATTATGTAAACAAAAAAGGTATTAAATATAAAACCATAACTTTATATACGGTTTATATAAATGATGTTTCTGAAATAAATCTACCATCCGAAATTATAGACTTAGAAAGATTACAGGTAGAAGAGATAGACTGGGCTGGATTTTTAACAAAATCAGAAGCGAGTGTAAGAATATTCCATCGTATATCACACTTACTAGATTTGATATAAACTATTTTATTATATAGAAGTATAATAAATAAAATTTTTATTATGTCTCTACAAAATGCTATAAATAACAATCCATTTACTCACTCATATGGTGTTGCTCCAGAAAAAATTGAACTAAATTTAAATAATCCTATCTTTACCGTTCATGTTGATGTATCTGGTAAGTCTAGACAATCTGCTGAAGAGTATTTAGCACAAGTAAAACGAATGTTTGATATTTACTCAAATATTACTATGTGGATATTAGCTTCTAATAAAACAAGTATTGAATGTGTTTATGATGGTCAATGTAGAAATAGAGATATGGAAATAAGTGACTTAATAAAAGAGATAAATACAAGAATAGATATAATGTCAAATTCTCATTCTTTTGATGATTTCAAAATCAACATCAGGGATTGGAGATTAAGCGAATTAATAAATGGCACTGAGAAAAAATAGAACAGAAATTCTTGATAAGATAATAACCAAGGCTGAACTTGGTAGTGATTACTATTGGGGATATTGGGATTGGGATGATGATGATGATGATTACTATTATTGGAATTGTGATTGTGGTAGATATCATTGTAATGGATATGAATGTGTTGGTTATGAATACCTACCAGAAGAATTTCAACCAAAATATGTTGAGTATGTGAGTAAAAGAGGTATCAGAGTAACTAAGCATACTTATTCAACTGGTCGGTTGATTGATTTAAACTCTGTTTATCCAAAAGATGTTTTAAGACAAAAAAGAATTAATCATATCTTAGGGGTTGAAAAAATGATAGGTTATTCTAAAACAACTATTGGTGATATTTTGGAATCTAGAAAATAATTACTATATTTGTATAAATATAAAAGATATGGACGCTACACAAGTTATTAATGATTATTTAGAAAACCCAGAAATTGATGTTAATTCACTTCCTGATTTAATTTCAATGGCACAAGATTACCAATATCAATTATTGATGTCTGAACTACAAGAGGAAATAAACTCTTAATACTATATGGTCGGGTGACCGAGATCTTAGGTACATCATTGCAAATGGTGATACGGTAGTTAGTTACTACCCCCGACCTCTAATTTTACTTTAATGGCAAATTCATATCGTTTAGGTACGGTACATACCAACTATTTAACTCCTACTGAGTTACAAACAGAGTTTAGAGATTATAAACTGAAAGTTCTCAATGGTGAGATTGACTTCAAACCTACTTTGAAAGAGAAATACAAAGATTTACTTTACTTTATTTCAGATGAATTCCCTAATGATATCATCAGTGGTTCATTAGCTCTAAATATTCTTGGTCTCATATACAGAGATACAAATGATATTGATATTATTATTGATGATAAAAATCGATATTCTAAGTATTCTAAAGATGGATATGATGATGAATTTTCAACACCTAATAGATTGGGGTATGTTGATTTTAAATATAAAAAGAAACCTTTAATTGGTATTGAGAGCTTACAATTATTTCCTAAGTATAAAGAATATAAAGTTGATTTCTTTCACAATGATAACAATGCTTCTTTTATTATATTTGACTTTAATGGAAAAAAACTTAAAATTCACAATCCTTTAGAAGTTATGGATTATAAGTTGAATATGGCTATTAATACAAAAGTTTATAGTTCAACATCCCGTAAACATAATGAAGATTTAACTCAAATTTTCGGTCAAATGTCTTGGCAACTATCATAAGTTTTATTATCTTTGTGTTATGTCTAAATTTATAACATATCGATATATCTATCCACCAAGACCTAAGAATGCTATTCCTGATAGTGAACTAGATTTCTGGGATGATGATAGCCTAATTGCTCAGCCAAAACTTAACGGTTCTAATTGTTTGATTTTCACTAATGGTGTTAAATCAATAGTTATGAATCGTCATAATCAAAGACTAACTAACTTCCGTTTAAGTGATGAAGAAGTAAAAGACATCTACCGAGGTACTGGTGGATGGACCGTTCTTAATGGTGAGTATATGAATAAGAATAAATCTGATGAAACTAGACAACCATTCAACCATAAGTTTGTTATTTTTGACATTCTTGCTTTAGATGGTGAGTATCTAGTTGGTAAAACTTTCCAAGAAAGAGTTCAGATATTAGATGATATCTATGGTCAAGTTGATTCTGAAAAAGAATACCTTTATAATATTACAACAAATGTTTATCGTGTTAAATCTTACTTAAATGGATTTAAAGACTTATTTGATAAGTTAACACCAATCGATATGATTGAGGGATTGGTGCTAAAGAGAAAATCTGCTCGTTTAGAAGCAGGAACATCGGAATTAAACAACACTAAATCACAAATAAAAATTAGAAAATCCACAAAAAACTACAAGTATTGATACATAAGAGACATAATCTTTAAAAAATTATACAGAATCTATATTGAAAATAGATGGAATATACAAAGTTATATATCATTAATTTAATATATAAGAAAACAATTAAATTAACGGATGGAGAAATTTTCAAAATTAAAACCAAAAGACGAGTTTGACGACTCTAAAGAAAAAGTACTTTATAAAGATGAACATTTCCAAATAGTTCAATTTGAAGATTGGTCAATTCTTAAAGAAAGAGATGCGGTAGTTTGTATTCCATATTTGATTGAAACTAATCAAATAGTTTTAAGATATGAATATATTCCAACATTCAAATATGTTGATGGTCAAGACTATCACGTTACTTTAGTTTGTGGTGGAATTGAACAAGGTGAAACTCCTGATAAAGCTCTTCTAAGAGAATTAGAAGAAGAAGCTGGTATAGTTTTAAGAGAAGATTACCAATTAGAAGCTTTGAGACCACTTTTTATTAATAAAGCATCCGCTAATAAATATTATCCTTATATTCTACCATTAAATGAAAGAGACTATCATGAAGTAGTTGCTAAAGGTGATGGTTCTAAAGAAGAGGAAATGAGTAAGGCTGTTAAAGTTGATATCAAATATCTTTCTTCATTAAATACATCTGACTTAATAACTGATTATATGTTATTGAAGTTAAAAGAGTATATGAATATTTAATAGATTATTTATTTAGATATCTTTCTAAATCTGATTTCAAATCCTGATTAAGAGCTTTTGAATCAACATCACCATGGTCGGAAAAATAAGGTTTCAATTCATATGTAAAGTATTGTTCCCCACACCATTCTTTGAATATGTCAAATAAACTATTACCTTTTAGTCTTTCGGCATCTTCATTATCTATCCAATCATTACTATAAGGAATGGTATAATAGGTCACTATTTCTTTATACTCTCTTTTGGTTTCATTTCCTTCAGCATCTTTTGATTTATAATACCTAGTAATTTCTTTATCTTCTTTTGTAAATGTGAATTCACTTTCAACAACTTCATCAAATTCATGAAGAATTTCTTTATAGTTTGTGTCAACGTGAGCGTTCATTTCCCAATCTCCAATAGTTTGTCTAATATCTTGACATATATCAGAATTTTTACATAATTGTTTTAATGTTTCGTAGAATCTTTCTTTTAATAAGAATTGAATGACTTCTTCTTCTGACTTACCTTTAACACTTTCGTATGCCTCATCTGAACATTCATCACCAATATGATTAATAGTTTGTTCTAGACCACCCATTTCTTTAATCATTGCTTTAATTAATAAATGATTATTATCTTTATTTAAAGAATATTGAAACATTGATGGAATATCTGGTTGATAATCGGAACCATAGTAATTATCATACATATTTTCATCACCTTTTACTAAGATGTCTTTATAACTAGAACTTCTAGATAACATAATATCAGATAAATCTTCTGTATCTATTTCAATATAAATTCTACCATCTTTTACAATAGCATCTGACCAGTTATAATATTCTACTAAATTTTCTTGTGTGAATGTAATGGTTTCTTTTGATTTAGCAAAAATTGCAATATAATCATCAGCCTCTAATAACTCTGGTTCACCTGAATTCCAATTGTCTGTGTAGAATAAACCACCTTTAATTTCTATTCCGTCTATATCTCCAAGGTTACCATCAGCATCATTTATTGATATTTCAGTATTGGCTTCTTCACCTATAATACCACAAGCAAATTGAAATGTAGAAGTAACATCATCATTTTTAACTCTACCACTTTTATCTATTTTAATCCAATAAGCCGGTCTAACTTTATCACCAGATTTTACTTTTTCTGTAAAAACATCTTTTTCAACAGATGGTTTATTATAGGAATGTTGTGTTATAGTTTCACAAAATCCAAATTCAACTGAAACATAATATCCAGCATCTGTTATTTCTAACATATAATCGGTTATATCATCTTCGGTTAACTTCCAAAGAGTTCCTTCTTCTATATCTTCTTTAATAGACTCTTTAATAAATTGAATATATCTTTTAAGTTTCATTATAGTATATATAAAAAAAGAGAGACTATTTTGTCTCTCTTTTTTAGCTGTTCACTTATTTATTTTATATTTTACTTAATAATTCTGATTTTTTAGTATTAAACTCAGCATCTGTTAAAATACCAGCTGAATGTAAATCGGCTAATTTTTTGATTAGTTCTATTACTCCGTCAGTATTAGTTTCATATTGATGAGGCCACTCTCCACTTGTTCCTGATTTCTTCTTTTTTGTAGGATCATTTTTAAAATTAATCTCACCTGTTTTTTTATTGAAGATATCTTTTGTTTCAACTGGTTTTCTACTTTCTGGTAGGATTTGGATAATAGTTGAAGAGATATAATTCTTTTCAAAGTCCATTTCTACTTCAGTGAATTTTTGTTTTGAAACTTCACCTTTTTCAACTCTACCAGTTTCTATATTATTTAATGAAAATAAATTATTAACCGTAGTTCCACCATATGAAACATTAGAGTCAGATGTATATGATGAATTGATATTACTACTTATATTAGATAAATCAACATTATTAGTTGTTGTTGTTCCTCCAATAACACCATTGGTTAGAGTAGTTCCATACCCACCAGTTCCAAAAGAACCACCACAATAGATGTTGTTCCAAGGATAGTTATGTGATGGGTAGTAAGCAGGATACCACCTTTCAACGATTACTCTATCAAAACGAGATCTCCAGTTATCTAAAGTAATAACATCTTCTTTATAGAAGAAAACTTCTAAAAGACCGTTATTCTGAGTTGCGCTTAATGATTCTAAACCACCATCGATTTCATATGTGGAAAATATGAATTTCTTTTTATCATCAATAAAACAATCGAGATAAACTCTTTGTCCTGGTTTTAAAACTAATCCTGTTTTTGATATTGATTGTCCGTTTAATTTAATATCAGCGAGAACTGAAACGGTTAGTGGATTAAATAATTCTATTTCGAATTCTTCTTTATCATTTAAGAAGATTTTCCCACTTTTAATTGATTTTCTCCCTTTGTCGTTAGGAGTTACGATCCAAGCACTTGGTTTAGTGCTAGTTTGTGCAATTGATTTTGCCATAGTTATTCTTTTTTATTTTATCCTATATCTTTGATTCATTTCTAAATCTCAAAGGTATCCTAATGATACCCGACATAAGTGTAGCGAACAGCTAATGTTATATATTGAAAAACTTTATGTTTGTTTTAAATTTGTTCCACAACCAGGACAGAATTTATAATCTTTATTTTCCTCTCCACAATTAAAACAGAATTTTACTTTAATGTTTGAAATTGGAACTTGTACATCTTTTTTAACTTCCTTAACTTCTTGTTTAACAATTCTTTTTATGTGTATAAAATTTGTATTTGGATATATGGTTTCATTCTTACCCTGTATTCTAATTTCTGGATTTTCATCTAATGTATATTCAAATGGATACTCCACCCATCTTAAAAATACTTTAGTTTTTTGGTCTATTTCTTTTCTATCTTTTCCAGCAATCCAAACTAATAGAGAATCTATACCTTTTTGATTTAGTACATTTATAAGATTCTCAGTTAGAGTATTCATTGTTCCAAATATTTCTCTAGAATTTGGTATACCATTTACTAAAAGGAAGAAAAGTGTCCATACTCCTGACCCCGTTGATGTTTCTTCTAATTTAGCAACATACTTTACACCACTATCGGTTTCGATAAAGAACACATTATCCCATAAAATTGAATTATCTACTTTAAAATTCATAAATTATATATTAAAAGTATTGTTTTTTCTAATTTTTTTCGTATATTTGTTATAATTATAAATAAAATAGATAAAGTGAGTAAAAAAGAAAATTATATTTTAGAAACATTTTTACGACTAACAAATCGTACCTATCCTTATGGTACTGAAGATACTCTTGTTGAGAGTATGATAAGTCAAGGAGTATTTCCTGATTTAGAAAAAGATTCACATGGTAACTACTACTATAAAATTGGTAAATCAAGAACCATTTTCGCATCACACCTTGATACAGCTTGTAAAGAATCAACTCCAGTTACTCATGTTTTCGATGGAAATATGATTAAAACGGATGGTAAAACAATTTTAGGAGCTGATGATAAAGCAGGTGTCACTATATTACTACATCTTATTAAAAATAAAATTCCAGGTCTTTACTACTTTTTCATTGGTGAAGAAGTTGGTTGTATTGGTTCGGGATTGGCTGCTAAATACGATAAATTCAAAGGATTATATGATAGAATCATTTCTTTTGATAGACGAGATACTGGTTCTGTTATTACTTTTCAATCATCTTCAAGATGTTGTTCAGATGCATTCGCTGATGAACTAAGTAAACAACTTAATAAAAGAGGTGGTATGTCTTATAAGAAAGATGATGGTGGTGTTTACACAGACTCCGCTGAGTTTACACATTTAATTCCAGAATGTACTAATATATCAGTTGGTTATTATAAAGAACACACTACTAACGAGTCTCAAGATATTAAACACTTGTCTAAATTGGCTGACGCTTGTTTATTGATTGACTGGGAAAACTTACCAACTAGAAGAGATCCTTCTAAAACCGACTATAAGTCTTATGATTATGGTTGTTATGGTTCTTATGGAACAAAAAGTTACGGAAAGTCTGGTAATAATTGGAGAGATAAAGAAAGTAACTGGAGAAGTAGAGATTATGGATATCATGATGATTGGTACAATGGCCCTAAGGATGATTTTGAAGATGATTGTGAAGAAGATTGGCCTGGATCGAAAGAGTATGCTTCTTTCAAAAAGTCAAGACGTAGTAGCGGTAAGAAATACTTTGACAATGGTTCGGGTTTAATTGATATTACACCTAAATCTATTGATAAAAAAGAAGATTATTACGATTCTATTATTGACAAAATTTTAGATAAAAATTTATCAGAGTCAGAATTAGAGATTGTTAAAGACCAATATCTTGATATGAATAATGTAAATGATAAAACATTTTATGATTACTTAATAGGTAATGTTATCGACTAATATCAATTATATCCGTTGATTTAATTATTTCATCAGGAGCATTAAATATTTTTGAATTTGGAATATTATGAGTAACTTTATAGGAAACTTTTGATAGTTTCTCAACAATTTTAACAGGAGTAACCATATCACCATACCAGTATTCAATGAGAACAATATCATCTACATTATAAAAAGACTTAAACTCTAATAAAAATTTCATATACTATATATTAAAAAACTATGATACTTATTTTCGAAAACAATTTTGGTGATTTTTTGAGCTTCGCATCAAGAAATATCATCGCTCAAATATTACTAAATGGTGATGGTTCACATTTAAATAATGAAGGTAACTACATAAAAGTAGAAGAGTCTGAAATAGATGTTATATCTTTTCTACCTAAGTCTAAATATGAGAAAGTAGAAGATGTTTGGAATTCTGGTAGAACAAAAATTAAAATTGGTAGATTTGTTAGAAAATTTTTAACAGAGTTTTCTATATCAAATTTCAATATAGATGATAATGCAATTGAAGTATTTGTAAATCTTTACAAGTCTTTTTTCTCAAGAGATAAGTCTAAATTAAAGGTAATATCAGGTGAGGATATTTTAAAATATTACTTAGAAGATAATTATCATTTGTCAAATGGTATGAAAATTGGAACTTTATGGAACTCTTGTATGAGACAAAGTGAGAGAAATAAGTTTATGACTATTTATGCTAAAAATCCTAATGTTAAAATGTTAGTTTATTTAGAAGATGGTGGAAAGGTAAGAGCTCGAGCCCTTCTTTGGGAAGGGGTTAAAGAACATAATGATTCTGAAAAAGAATATAAGGTTATGGATAGAATTTATTATATCTACGATCATGATGTTGCATTTTTCAAAGATTGGGCAAAAGAAAATGGATATTTACCAAAATGGGAACAAAATGCTAAATCTGAGTTAGTTTTTGATGTAGATGGAAATCCTTGTAGAAAATCACTTTATGTTGTTTTAGAAAATCACTTTAGATACTATCCTTATTTAGACACTTTTAAGTTTTTTAATGAATATAAAGGTAGATTTTCAAATTCTGATAGATATAGTTTTGATTATGTTTTGGTACAAAGTAATGGTCAAGTTGAAAGAGAACCTGAGCCAGAAGAAGAGTTTTATGATGATGAAAATTAAATAAAAAAACCCACCAAATTTTGGTGGGTTTTTTATTAAAACTCTTTTTGTTCTGAACGATACTTATCATATCTATCTGCTATCTGTATTAAGAATTTATTTCTAACAATATCTGCGTTATTAAACTCAAACATACAAAGTTCACTCATTCCTTCTACCATCTTAATAAAGTCATTATATCCTGAGTCTTTTTTCCTAACATCATATTGTGATGTATCTCCCATCATTACAGCTCTTGAGTCTTTACCCAAACGAGTAACCCAAAGCATTAATTGTTTGATTGAAGCATTTTGACATTCATCCAATAACATTATACAATTATCATAAGTAGAACCTCTCATATAAGCTAATGGTTCGAATACAATCTCTTCTGTGGCAAATAACATATCAGTTGATACTTTACCAATGATTTTACAAAATGTTGTGTAGTAAGATTGTTTATATGGAAGTAGTTTATCTTCCATACTTCCAGGTAAAAAACCTAAATTCTCACCAGATTCTTGTATAGGTTTTGTTATAATAATCTTTTCGATTTTCTTATCAGCTAATAGTGCTAAAGCTGCGTAACAAGTTGTATATGTTTTTGAGGTTCCTGCTGGTCCGTGAACAACAGTTAATGTGCTGTTTCTTATTCCTTTATATAGGCTTTGTTGTTTTTCACTTAAATGTACATTAGACTTTTGAAATTCTTCTTTAGTTAGAGAATTCTTTTTTCTGATGTTTTTTCTATATTCAAATTCCTGAATTCCTTCTTGTATTTGATTGTTAGTGTCGCCCTTTTTACTCATATACATTATTTCTTTATTTTATATATTGATATTCTATTTTCTCCCTCATTAGAGATGCATACTTTTAATATATAAGTCAAAGACTGAGTTAAAGTGAAAAAAGATGATTTAATCTATAGTTTGATATTTTCGGAACAAGAATCTTTTATTATTGATATATCTGATTATATAACAGACATATATCAATATACTGAGTTTGTTTCAATGATAAAGAGTGTACTTAAAAAGTCAAAGGTTAAAATATCAAAAAGTAACATAGTAATGGATAGTAAAACCGTTCTATGGGAATTAAAAGTTAAAAAATAAAATATGTGGAAATACAATAGTGATTTTAATAAGTGGTCATCAACAGATGATAAGTTAACAAAGAGTGACTTTAATTATCTAAAACAAGAACTTAGTTCTACAAGACTTTACTCTAAGTGTTTAAGTGGTGCTACATATCTGCCAGTTAATGATTTAAGTAATATTTATGATATTATAGAAGAGTATCAATTTAGAAATTGGTATATACCACAAATAATAGGTTCTCCTTATAGTGTATCTACTATACCACCACAAGATGCTTCTCAAATCACAAATGATAGTTCTTATGATTTTTATAACAAATCTATATCAGAATATGGTTTAACTCTGAAAAATTTATTTACTCCATATAGATTAATTAAAGATTCATTAAAAAACTATCACTATGTTGATGTGGCTACTACAGAACAAATAGACCTTACATTAGTTACAGATCCTTATTATATTGATGATATTAGACTTAAAGAAGGTCATAAAGTTTTAGTAAAAGACCAAGTTACAAATGTTACTTTATTAAATAGTATTGATCCAGATACTTATTTTACTGGTAAATACACAATTGCTCAAGATTTTGGAGCTACTATTGAATATCAATATTATAATGAAGAGAATGGTATCTATACTTATTTAAGTGGTAAACTAGTAAGAGATATAATTCTTGATGATTATAAAAAATGTATTAGATTTAGTACTAATGTTAAATTAGGAACTAACAATGCTGGTAAACAACTTCATCTATCTAGATTATTAGACGGATTTTATCCAACCACTGTACTTAGTCAACCAATTGAATTCAAAGAAAAGAAAAATTGGATTTTAAGAAACAGAGTCGATTATAATAACCTATTTGAAATAAACTATTTTGATGTTATAAAAAATGGAACACAATCATATACTTTTGAAAATATAGCATATACTATTCCTACAAGAACCATATCAGTAGGTGAATTTGGAGTTATCTTAAATACACAAGAAGGTAAGTCAAATATAATTAAAAATAAATATAAAGTAAATTTAAGAGGTATATCAGAGACATCTCAGTACTACTGGATATGTGGTGATAGTAATACTTTACTAAAAGTAAGAAAACACGACTTTGAAATAGAAAGAATAAAAATAGAAGATGTTACTTCCTTACAACCTCAAATAATAAAGACAAATATTTATTCAGTGTCATTTTTTAATGATCTTAGAGGGGTTATTGTTGGTGAATTAAATACGATTTTAGTTACTAAAAATGGTGGTTATACTTGGACAAGAATTGAATTAGATGATTTTAATTCTTATAATTATAATAAAGTTTTATTTTCAACAGCTACTAGTTTTTTTATAGCAGGTAATACAGGAGTTTTGATTGAGATGGTTGATAGTATTGATGGTTGGGTAGCTTATAAAAGAAGAATATCTAAGATAAATGATGAAGAAGATGAATATGTTTTAGTTGATAATATTAATGATATTTATAAAACAAAGTTAACAACTTGGACAGCTTCTTACTCATATTCAACCTATTCAATACCAACTGAGAAAGATTTACTTTTCTTAGCTACTAATAATGGTAATATTATAGCTTATGATATGAATAGTTCATTCTCTGACTTAGGAACTGATTTTATTTATTTTGACTTTTCAAATTATTATAGTGATATAAGAAATATTACAAGAAGAAAAAATACTGATTATTTTTATTTTACCGGTACTGATAATGTCACTAATCAAGATGGTATTTTCTCATTTGATATTAATAACTTCCAATATTTAGGAACAGGTAGTTCTTATTCAAATACAACCGTTGGATTAACAGCGGCTACTTTTGAATATGTTACTTATCCTAATGAGATTTTTGATTATGATGGTAGTGAATTAATAATATGTGGTAATACATCATTATTACAATCTTCTACATATAGTGTATTAAACTTTAATGTCTTAGATCCTACTTTTGAAGAGAAATTAAAGTCTAAATTATTAGTATTAGATTATGATATTGCTAGTAAATTAAACTTCTTTACAGATGCTGGTGATTATAGACTTCCAAACTCATTGACTTTTAGTGATACATCTCTTGTTGGTTCTTATTTAGCATTTGAACCACTTATTATTTCAGCAACCGCTCCAAGTTTTATGACTCAATCTGAAACAAATTGGATAACTTATTGGAGTGATAGACAAAAAACATTCCAGTTTTATACTAATACTCCTATGGATGAGTCAGTTAGTGTTTTAATGTCAACTACTTTTTCATATAGTTCAGTTTTGACATCAAATACTATATCATCTATAACTGGTTCAGCTTCTCAGATATCATATTTGGCTCCTATGATTACACTTGCTACTCAAAGTAGATATGATTCACAAGGATTACCAACTATATCTACTCCAACATCACCGTATGACATTTACATCTATGACTATTTAATGGTTTATAAAGTGTCTACATCTTATCCGGTTAGTGTAGGAGATGTTATTCAATTTAATAGTTCTGTTGTTGATGGTCAATTTATGGTTAATAAAGTTGAGACACTTTCAGGTGATAATTATATCTATATGTTTACTGATTTTAATGGTAATATTACTAAAGAACTTCAAAGTACAACTTATAGCATTACTTTAACAAACTTAAATAGATATCAGACAATTGATGAGTTAACTTATCGATTTAATGAACACCCTATTGGAAATGCTTATAAATTAGAATATTCAGATTCTTACGGTAATGTTTTAAGTTCTACATCAAGTACTCTTAAAATGAGTGCTGATTTTAATAATCTAACTAGCTATTATAACTTAGCAACAAATGTTATAATTGGTGGTAATTATTCTGAAATGAAATATACTTCTGGATTTTTAAATTTTGGATATTCACCTACTTATAATTTATTAAGTTATTTAGAGGGTATAAATGGTATTGGTGATTTGAATCCAACTTTTTATGCTACTAAAGAATATTTAGCAATGCCAGAGTATAGAAATATACCATTAGGTAGTTTAACAGCCTCAACAGCTTATATTGATTATAATGGTATGACAGCTTCTTATGATTTAAATTCACAAGGTAATAAAATACTATTTGGTAATGATCTTTATTTAGAATGGAATAGTATTTTCATAAATACATTTGTTGATGTTAATATAAATACTATTTCTTCAGTTTATACAACTGAAAAATTATTAGTTATGGATAAGTACTATGATGAGGCACAAGAAGCTTATGTTATTGAGTTTCATAAAAGGTTAAACTTTGTAATTGGTGATACTGCTATATTATCAGGTGGCACATTAGATATTGTATCCAGAAGACAGCTTTCTCAAATAAGTGAAGATTTACAAGAGTTAAATAATATACAAAGAACAAAAGGTAAAACAAACTCTTGGAAAGATCAAGGTCTTTTTAATTATGAGTCATATGAAAATGAGTTAAACTTCAAAATACCTACAGACTCTTATGCTAAAATTTTATTATCGGATGCAAATACGGTTAGTAAGTTATCAGCTATAATTTATGTCGATTATAAAAATGAATTGGCAATGAATATAACGAGATTATCTAAAGAATATTCTATTCCTATATTAAATACCGGTCAAACAGGAATTGGTTCTCCTATATATGATCCAGGTAAATTATATATTTCCTGTTCACAAAAACATGAATTGATTACTGGGGATGGTGTGAATCTTGAATTTACTGGAGGTACTGGTTCTTCACAACAACTTAATCAACAATATTTTGGATATCATCCGGTTATAAAAGTAACTGATTATGACTTTGTAGTAGATATAGATTATGGAACAACTCCTCTTTTAGGTAATGATGATGGATATGTTAGATATACTAGACAAGATCCATTCTTAAACTATCAACCTATTGATTTAATTGACTATGGTGCTGATCAAAGAGGTAAACAATCAATTGAGTTAACAATCGAAAATCTTAAGTTATCTGGTAGTGTTTATTCATTGATTGACATAGACTATGATAAATATAGATATAGATTAGTGGATGGATTAAACCTAGAGACTATTTCTTTATCATATCCTTGGATTCTAGAAGCTGAGATATCAGGAGCTATTATTGGTCTTGGTACTGAAGAATTGGTTTGGTATAAAGGAACTTGGGAATGTGGTAGATGGTTTGGTGGAACTTGGCATTCTGGAGTTTGGATGAGTGGTGATTGGTACGGTGGTACTTGGAACTCAAATAAAATTACTGATAGAATTCTATCAGTTAGTGTTGATACTAAAACCGTAGATAAAGAGATGTCTATTTGGTATACTGGTAGATGGTATACTGGTACTTGGAATAATGGTACTTGGAATAATGGTAGATGGTATGATGGTAATTGGAATAATGGTATTTGGTATAAAGGTACTTGGAATGATGGTGTTTGGAATAACGGATTATTTCAAGGAGGTATTTGGATATTAGGTACTTGGAATACAGGAATTTTCAATTGTGATAGTGAACCTGCTTATTGGTTAGATGGTAACTGGAATGGCGGTGACTTTGAGAATGGTATGTGGTATAATGGTAACTGGCAACAAAAGAATGGTGAATCTAGATTTGGTACCAAATCATTCAATAGTAGAACGGCCACTTGG
>Ga0209596_1001491_pt1 | contig 20073 bp, 20 predicted proteins | sample M_130807_MF_Meta_FD_187314 | JGI IMG/M metagenome (GOLD analysis project Ga0209596, IMG submission 187314) | Freshwater microbial communities from Lake Montjoie, Canada to study carbon cycling - M_130807_MF_MetaG (SPAdes) (version 2) | ecosystem: Environmental > Aquatic > Freshwater > Lake...
GAACGCACCGGTGGGGTGAGCTTTTCCCTTGTCCAGACCGCCTTGATTTCGCGATCAATCGTCTCGGAAAGGGAGACCGCCCCGGCCTCGTTGTGCATGAACACCGCAAGCAGCATCGCAGTGGCCGCGATCCGGAGGCTTCTCACAAAATGCCCGGATCGCCCGGCCTTCTCCCGGAAGTGCCGCCCGAAAATCGCCCGCGCACCCTCGCCCCGTGCATCCACCTCGGGGAGTGAGGCGACACGGGCACGATCGTCGGAGGCCATATCAAAAACGATGGCACACTCATTAAGTGGAAGGCGGGGAAGGCGCATGAATTAAAAGATCCGACATACAATACCCGGAAATCACCGGTACGATAGTGCAATTTCATGGACAACGCACCAATCGCATGGACAATTCGCTGAACCGCATGAAATCCCCGGATCCGCTGAACCCCGATGGCAAAGCACATTCCGGATTGCTCCCGGCCACGTGGAAGGTGCCAAGCGGCTGGCGTATCGTGAGGCTCGACTGGGCGAGCATGCCCGAAGCGCGTCTGCCATGTTGCCAGAATTTTCTAGCGACCAGCGCCGGTCACTTTGCCCAGGCGGCGGGACACGATCGCGCGCGTCCGAACGGAGCCGAGGAGTTTATCTTCGCATGGTTGCTCGCGGGTTGCGGATGGTGTGACATGCTGGGGAAGCGCCACATCATCCAGCCGGGCGACTTGATGGTGCTGCAACCCCGGACGCCTCACGCCTATGGTTTCGCTACCGAAGCGGACTTCACCCTTCGCTGGTTCCATTGTCTCGGCCCTGCCGCAGCACAGATGTCCGCGGCGCTGAGCGGCGGAAAACCCGTCGTCCACGTCGGAGCGGACGCCGCGCAAATTGCCCTGCACGAGGAGGCGCTCTGCGCCCTGGAGCAGGTGGACAAGCCCGGCCAGCTCAGTCTGGGCTCGCAACTCCTCGCCGGCCTCGTGGCCCAATGGACCTGGCGCCAGCCCGCACCGACGATCGACAGACTCGGCTCAATGAGCGACCGGCTGGAACAACTGATGCGCTACCTGCACAGCCATCTGGCGGAACCGCTAAAACCCGGCGCGATTGCCGCGCGGATGCAACTGTCCGCCTCCCATCTCCGGGCCGTCTTCCAGCAACACACGGGGCAGCCTCTCTCGCGCTGGCTTCTGGAGACCCGGATGGACCGCGCCCGCGCGCTGCTGACGACGACGAAACTCAGCGTCAAGGAAGTCGCCGTAGCCGTCGGCTTCAGCGATCCGCTCTACTTCAGCCGCGTTTTCACCCGCCATTTCAGAACCCCGCCGAGCCTGGTGCGGCGCCTGACACCGTGACTCCCGCCCCCCTCCCCGGCTTGGATGTCTCCATGGGAATTTGCTCCAGCCAAAGCGAAGTAGCGTCAGTCCCTCGGGCTGACGTAATGCGCTCCGGTTCGGCCGATGAGGCAGGACGACGCGCAAATACCCGCCGGCGGGTGGGAGCGAGAACGACGGGCGCCAGCCGCTTGCCATCGTTCCTGATGCGTGCGACGGTCGCGGTGTTCATGAACGCTTTTGCCAGCCTGGAAAAGATGCTCGATCCGGCACACCGGTGCTTCACCGCCGAGACGGCGGCGAAAGTATTGATGCGATCTTTCAGAAATAAGGAGAGGCTCTTGCAAAACCCCTCCGCAGGGATTCAAAAAATCGCAGCGCTCTCTGATGACGTGTTCTGCGGGTGGAGATTTCGGAGGGTTTTGCAAGAGCCTCCGGAGACTGGGAATAAGGGCTGAAAAAGCAGGATGGCGTGGTTGGGGAGCGCACGCGCCTCGCGTGCCGTATTCCGCGCCCTCGCGGAATACACGCGGCGACCCAAGGCGTTCCGAATGCCTGTGGACGCCCGGTGTGCCGCGCGGGGCGCACGGCACGGCACGCGAGGCGCGCGCGCTCCCCATGCACGCCGCTCTGTATCCCATTCTTCCCGTTAAGGAGCCGCTGATTTAATCGGAGTCCGAATTTCCGTGTGATTTTCGACGCTTCAGGATGGCGCAGAAACGGTTTTAATTTCGCCGGAAGGTGTTTTGATGGTCGAAATTAAATCAGCGGTTCCTTAATTCTGAAAGCTGGTATCAGACTCGTAGTTCACGACTGCGACCAGAGCGCATTCACCCGGCACTTCAGCAAATTCACCGGGATCACGCCGGGAAAATTCCGTGCGTTGCACAGGAGACCGCAGTGACCGCGGGTACGGTTCGCCTCAATCGGGCTGCGGATCCTTTTTGAAAAACCTGCGCGCGTGCCAGAGCAGCCACAGCAGCACGGAGAGCGCCCACAGCGCGGCGGCGTAGATATGATGCGAGACGAGGACGCGCGGCATGAACTCCGCGGAGGCGCGCGTGAATGCGGCGATGACCACGAGTGCGACGATCCAGCGGGCGGTGCGGGATTTTCCGGAGAAGGAGGCGAGCGTCCCGCTGTGGCCGAAAAGCACGCGGCTCGCGACGATGAGGCAGAGCAGGCCGAAGCCTCCGATGAAAAGCAGATGATCCAACGCGACGTGGCGCGTGTAGGCCAGCATGGGCGCGGCGGTGCCGATGAGCAGCAGCGGCGCGCACCACCACACCAGCGCACGGGCAAGCGTGCCTTCACCGCGCCGCCAGGGGATTCCCGCGAATGCGAAGCCGGCCGTGGCCGCGCGCAGCAGGATGCCGCTCTCGGCGTTCACCCACACTTCCATGGCGAAGCTGCCGAGCAGCAGCGCCGCGGTGAACAGCGTGCGCAGCCACGCGGCGCGACGCTCTTCCGCGGAGGCGGGCTCGCCGAATTCACCGCCGAGCAGGCGCGGCAGCAGGAACGAGCCGACGCCCATCACGGGGCCGAGCAGGAAGCCCTGATACAGCAGCAGGCCCGCGAGCCGGTACGTGGCCGCCGAGCTGTGCCACGCGGGGCGCAGCCACATCGTCGCGCCTGCGATTCCGCACAGCAGGCCGGTCGCGGCGAGGAGCATCGCCGGCGGTGGCGCGTCGAACCGATGCAGCAGCATCCGCCCGGCGAGCATCGCGATGAAGCTGGCGAGCATCGCGATGAAAAGCGCGTCGCCCCACGCGTTCCGCGCGCACAGGTGGCTCGCACCACATGCGACGTGTAGCGCGAACAGTGCGCAGAACTCCATGGGAGTGAGCCGCGGTGCCGAGAGCATCCGCGGCCCGGCAGTGCCGAGAAAGCCGACGACAAACGCGCCTGCGAAACATTCCACCATGAGCCGCGCGTGGCTCGCGCCGGGATGGAACGGGAGCCATCCGGCATAGAGCATCGGCCACAGCAGCACCGCCGCGATGCTGAAGAGCGCGCCGGTGAGGAAGAACACGCGGAACGGCTCCGCCGCCAGCCAGCGCAGTGTCGTCACCGTAGCGGACGGCTTCTTCGCGTGGCGGCATGCGGGGAAGCTCATGGCTTCTTCGGCGCGGTGAGTTTCGCGATCTCGGCGGCGAGTGCGGCGGGGCCCTGGCCGAGGCCTGCCTGCTGGAATGCGATTTCGCCTTCCGCGTTCAGCAGTGTGATCATGTTCGTGTGCGCGAACTGGCCGCGCGCGTCCTGCACGTAGTTGATGCCGAGCAGCGCGGCGAGTTCGCGCACGTCGTCGTTTTCGCCACGCAGGAGCGTCCACGATGCGACGGGGAGCTTTTCCTTTTTGCGGAATGCGGCGAGCGCCTCGGGCGTGTCGCGCTTCGTGTCGAAGCTCACGAGCGCGAAGTCCACTTTTGCCAGCACGTCTTTCGGGAGCGCGGCTTCGAGTTTGCGCATATCGTTCACGAGGATCGGGCAGGCGTATTCGCAGTTGGAAAAAAACATCGCCACGACTTGCGGGCGTCCGCGGAGGACGGAGAGCTTCACCTTGCGCCCGACGTCGGAAGTCCACGTCGAGTCGAGCTGGTAGAGCGAGCGGTCGGTGGGTTTTCCGGCAGGAAGTGCGGGACGGCAGCACGGGGGGACGTCGCCGGTTTTCTTTGGCGGCTCGGCGGCGCAGAGCGAAAGCAGGAGCGAACAACAGACGAACACCCGTACCACGCACTGCGCAAGGAGGGCCGAAGGCCCGGCTCCATACCAGCCTGGGGCGACGCCCCAGGAAGCGGATGAAAACGAAGGCGAGGGCTGAAAGCCCGTCCCATTTTCCGTGTCAAAGCGAGGCTGGGACGGGCTTTCAGCCCTTGGTACATTCCCCGCGACGAACCTGGGGCGTTGCCCCAGGCTGGTATGGATCGCGCCGTTGGCGCAGCGCGTGCGGCGATCATTCGGGTGACTGTCCGGGAAGATTTTCATTTCATGGGGCTTTCGCGCAACGGAAACCGAGGTTGTGGACGGTGTAGCTCGCCTTGAGGCTGCTGCGCAGGCCGAAGCGCATGAATGCCGGAAAATTTCCCGTGTCCTTCGTGCCGAGCGATCCTGCGCCGCAGAAAAGATTCCGCTCCAGCCCCGTGTCGCCGCGCGCGTCGCCGGTCACGATCGCGCTGTTGAAATCGCTCGTCCATTCCCACACGAGCCCGTGGAGATCGCGGATGCCGTGAATGTTTACGCGCCCGCTGCCTGCGGCGGGCAACACGTCGGGCGACGGCGTGCCATACCAGCGCGCGATGGACTTTTGGAATTCCGAATCCCTCGTCCCGTCCGCGACCGTGAAGCCGGCGCTGGCGGCGAATTCCCACTCGACCGTCGTCGGCAGGCGCCTGCCGCGCCATGCGGCGAAGGACTTCGCCGCGAACCACGAGACTTGCGTGACGGGCTGCGCGGCGTCCGCCTTTCCGAGATCGAGGTCGCCGCCCCAGTGCGCGAGATAGCGTTCGTCGGCGAAAAGACGCTTCACCTGCGAGCGCTGCCACTTCGGATTCTCGCGCACGAACGTGAGAAACTCGCCGTTCGTCACGGACCGTTCGTCGAGAAGGAATGGCACGACAGCGATCTCCTTCGCGTCCTTTTCCCCTCGGAAAAGCGGCGCGTATTTTCCACCGGGCACCAGCGCCATGCCGGGCTCGGCGGCACCCGCACACGCAAGCAGTGCGAGTGCGGCGACAATGTAGGCGAGGTTTGCAACCTCGCGCGGGCGACCGCAGCGAGCCGGTGGGAGTGGGACAGGCGTCTCGCCTGTCATGGTGGGACAGCCCGTCCCGGCTGTCCGCGCACTTGCGGCCGGGACAGCCGAGACGGGCTGTTTCACTCTGCACCATCCCGCCGCCTTCGCCCATCCTCCCGCGCGAGGTTGCAAACCTCGCCTACTTTGGCCCGCCGTCGCCATCGTCACTGCCCCGAGCTCTCGGCGTGGACTTTCTTCACTTCGTCCACGGTCACGACGTCGCCGCTGTTGCCCCACGAATTGCGCACGAATGTGAGCACGCTGGCGATCTGTTCGTCGCTGAGCATCGAGGGCGGCATCACGCTGTTATAGGTCTGCTTGTTCACGATCACCGGGCCGCTGAGACCGCCAATGAGCGAGACGATTGCGCGCTTCTTGTCGGCCATCAGCCAGTCGCTGCCCGCGAGCGGCGGGAAGACGCCGGGCAATCCCTGGCCTTCCGCCTGATGGCACGCAAAGCAGAGCTGCGTGTAAACGCGCTTCCCTTTTTCCATGACGATCTCCTTGCCCATCGCCGCGATCTTCGGGTCACCCGCGATGGCCTTCTTCATCTCCGCCTCCATCCCAGCGAGCTTCGCGCCGCTGCCGCTGCCGGGGAGCGCGTATTCGCCGAGATACGTGGCGTCCACTTCCTTGCCGGAATAGACGAGCAGGTTCGGGTCGCCCTCGACTTTCAACATGCCGAGCGCGCCCTTGTTGAACGCGCGCATCAGCGAGTGATCCACGAGGATGTAGGTGCCCGGCACTTGCAGGCCGAACTCCACAATTGCCGAGCCTCCCGCGGGCACGAGCGTAGTCTGCACATGCTCCTGCGAAACCTTCATGCCGCCCTCCTGATACACCTTGTCGAAAATTTCGCCGATGACGTGGAAAGACGACAGCAAGTTCGGCCCGCCGTTGCCGACGAAGAGCCGCACGTGCTCGCCGACTTTTGCGCGCAGCGCCTTGTCGCCGACGAGCGAGCCGACCGCGCCATTGAACACGACGTAGCTCGCCTTTTCATCAATCGCCTTCTCCATGTCGAACGGCTGCAATCCCTCTTCGCCGAATTTGCCCTTCGTGTAAAATTCGCCCTGCATCACGTAATACTCGCGATCCACAACCGGCAGCCCTTCCTTCGGCTCCACGAGGATCAGGCCATACATGCCGTTCGCGACGTGCATGCCGACCGGCGCGGTCGCGCAGTGATACACGTAAAGGCCGGGATTGATCGCCTTGAACGAAAATTGCGACTTGTGCCCCGGCGCGGTGAACGACGAAGCCGCGCCTCCGCCCGGTCCAGTCACCGCGTGCAGGTCGATGTTGTGCGGCATTTTCGAGCTCTGATGATTGCCGAGGTGAAACTCCACGAGGTCGCCCTCGCGCACGCGGATGAAAAGCCCGGGCACCTCACCGCCGAACGTCCAGAAAAGATAGTCCACACCGTCGGCCATGCGCTTCACCACTTCGCGCACTTCGAGTTCCACGACGACCTTCGTCGCGTGCTTGCGTTTGATCGGCGGAGGCACATTCGGCGCGGTAGTGAGCACGGCCTTTTCCTCGCCGATGATTTCGGGATCGGTTCCCTTCGCCTCCGGCCCGGGAAGCGGGGCAGTGGTTGCGGGCGGCGGCTCCGCAGCGAATGCGGACGGCAGGAGCGATAGGCTGGCGATGGTGACGGCGAGGAGGCGGGTGATGGTCATGTATGGATGGTGGTTCGAGTGTCGCCAGTCTAGGGGATGGGTCGCCGCAGCACTTTGATGCAGGTCAAACCGAAGCGCAGTCGCAGTCGGGGCCTTACGTGGGATGGAGTCAGCCGACAAGCAACCTTGCGAAAAGTCCGCACATTGAGTTCGCGAGACGTGAGGGGGACGCGACGATGTCGTAGCTGTGCTGCGTGAACATCGCGGGGAAAAATTCGGCGGCCTGTTTTTCCACGGCGAAGGCGTGGGTCTGGATGCCGTGGAGGCGGCCGGTCTCGATGGCTTTCTTCACGTCCTTGATGCCGTGCCGGCCCTCGTAGCGATCATAGTCGCACGGGCGTCCGTCGGTGACGAGCAGGATGATTTTCCGGCGTGCCTTCTCGCGCATGAGGAGTTCCTGCGCGTGGCGGAGCGCGGGACCGATGCGGGTGTAGCCGCACGGCTCCTGCGCGCCGAGTCGGTCGCGCGAAGCGGCCCACGGCTCGTCGAAGTCCTTGAGCAGCGCGAACCGGCAGTTGCGCCGCGTGTTCGAGGTGAAGCCCCCGATGGCGAATTTCTCGATGGTATCGTGCAGCACTTCGCCGACGCAGAGGATGGTCTCGGTGATGACGTCAAGCACGCGGAGGCCATCGAGCCACGCGTCGGTCGAGTAGCTTTGATCGAGCAGGATAAGAGCCGCGATGTCGTGCGGCTCGCGGCGGGTGTCGGTGTAGAGCGACTCCGAAGGTGTGTGGCCGGTGCGACGCTGCACCTCGGCATCGACGACGGCATCGATGTCGAGGTCGGGACCTGAAGGTTGGCGGCGGACGCGCAGCCATTCGGAGCGCAGCGTGGCAAATTGCCGCCGCAGCCTGAGAATGAGCGAGCGGTGTTTGCTTGCGGCGCGCGCCGACCAGCCCGCGGCGGTCGCGGTGGCGCGGCCTGCGAGGACGTGGCACCATCCGGCCTTGTAGCGATTCTCGCGGTAGTCCCACTCGGGGTAGGGGATTCCCGCAGTGGGCTTGCCGTCATCCGTCTCGATGCCGAAGCCATCGAGGATCACGTCGCTGCGGTAGATCGATCGCGGGCGTTCCGAGGTGCGCAGGAGCTTGCGCATGTTGAATTCGCGCAGCGCCTCCTCGTGGTCGCGGAGCGAATCATCGTCATCGGTCTTGCGCGGCGTGCCCTGGTACTCCTCGAGCGCCTCGACTTTCTCGAACACGTGCTCGGGCATCTCCGCGCCGGGATCGTCGAGATGTTCCGCAGGCAGGAGTTCCACGTCGGCCTGGCCTTTGCCGTGCAATTCCGTGGTTATGCGTTCGGGTCCGGCGTCGCCCTCGCCAGCAGTCGAGTGAGTCTCGGGCGTGCGCTGTGGGTGCGCGACGGGAAGTCCACCGAGCAGTTGCCAGATATCCGCGTCCGGAGGAAGCGATGCCTGCGCGTGCGCGATCTTTTCCGCAAGCCCCGGGAAATCGTCTCCTGCGAGTCGGACGAGTTCGGGCAGCGCGACGCCATTCCGCTTCCAGCCATGCCGCAGCGCGAGTCCCGCGATGATCGCCTTCAGCGTGAAGAGTTCCGCATTCCCCTCGACGGTCGCCGCCGCCGCAAACTCACGCGGAAGGAAGAGTCGATCCTCCGTGCAGAGTTGCGCGTCGTCAGTCTCGAAGAGCGTGAGCGGCCTCGCCGCGATCGCCTGCGCAAGCAGGAGCAGCGTCCGCCTTCGCTCCTGTAGCGTGGCGCGGACGGCCTCGCGCCGACGTTCGCGCGGGCTGATAAAGATGCGGCGGTAAAGCTTCTTCAGTCCGACAAAAACGCTCTCCTCCCAGTCAAACATGGCGCGGGTGGGGATGCGGTTGTACTCCGCTCGCGGCGGCACAGGGCGTTGCTTGGCGAAGCCCCCTCATCACGACGGCTCCTCTCGTCCGAATGCGCCCGATCTTTACGGCGATTCGCGGCCTTTCCACCGTGGCAACTGCGCAAAGTTCAGGGGAGGCTCGGGAGAAGAGTTTCGACCGGTGTTGTCTCGCCCCTTTGGGGCTGTTCCCGGCGGGATTCGAGATCCCAGGGCTCCGCCCTGGGCTATGTTGTCGCGCGCCGTTGGCGCTAGTGGAGGCGCTAGTGGAGGCGCTGGTGGAGGCGCTAGTGGAGGCGCTAGTGGAGGCGCTAGTGGAGGCGCTAGTGGAGGCGCTAGTGGAGGCGCTAGTGGAGGTGCTGGTGGAGGTGCTAGTGGAGGTGCTGGTGGAGGTGCTGGCGTTGGCGCGTTCCCGCCCCAACGGGGCGAAACAACAAAGCCCCGGGCAAGCGACGAAGTCGCGCAGCCCTGGGTAAGCCAAACCAAGCGTCAGAGCCCTGAAAGGGCGGGACAACAACCATGCACGCAACCGAAAGCGATCAGTCCCAGACATACGCCTCGTTGTATTCGACTCGGTAAAGTTCCAGCAGCCGCCGGAATTCGTCCTGGAACGATTTCCCCTGATGGTGCGCCTCCTGATTTTGGATGTAGCGCGTCACATCATCGACATTCGATGCGCTCACGGAGAACGCCCCGTAGCCGGCCTGCCATGCGAAATCTCCCATCCCGCATTCATCCTTCATCCATTTGGATGATTCGACCTTCACGTTCTTCACCAGATCGGAAATGGTGACGGTGCGCGAGAGACGGAAAAGGATGTGAACGTGATCCGGCATTCCGCCGACTTGCACCGCCGGGCAGTCAATCGCGTTGAGCGTGCCGGCGAGATAGGCATGCAGCCGTGGTTTGATCGCGGAGGGGATCAGGCTGACCCGGGCCTTTGTAGAGAAGACGAGATGGACGTAAATTTGCGCGAGTGATTGAGGCATTGCCGTTGGTGATTTGGAGTGCGCCTGTTGTCCCGCCCTTTCAGGGCTCTGACAATCACGTGATTGATCCCAGGGCTGCGCGACTTCGTCGCTTGCCCTGGGCTTTGATGTTTCGCCCCGTTGGGGCGTAGGCGTGCATTGCTCAGATCACGCATTGCTCAGATGGTGATTTCCACCACCTGCGTCAGCGCGGCGAGGGCATCGGGTTCATCGGTGAGCGGTTCGGCGATCGCGGTCTGACAGGCGAGGCGAGGCGGCACGCCGCGTGCGATGAGGCGCGCGGCAGCGACGAGCAGGCGCGTGCTCACGGATTCCATCAGCGACAGCTCGGTGAGGTTCCGAATCTGCCTGCCGATCTGCACGAGACGTTTGGCGGTCGCCTTCTCTACGCCCGTCTCGCCGGCGATGATTTCCACTTCGAGCGCCTCGGGCGGGTACCCGAAATTGAGCGCGATGAAACGCTGCCGCGTCGAGGGCTTCAGCTCGCGCATCGAGCGCTGATAGCCGGGATTGTAGCTCACGATGAGCATGAATTCGTCCGCCGCGTGCAGCGTCTCGCCCGTGCGATCCAAGAACAGTTCGCGCCGATGATCCGTGAGCGAATGGATCACCACGAGCGCATCGGGGCGCGCCTCGGCAATTTCGTCGAGGTAAAGCAGCGCACCGGTGCGGACGGCGCGCGTCACGGGGCCGTCCGTCCATTTCGTCTCGCCGCCGAGCAGCAGATGCCGGCCGAGCAGATCCGTCGCGGACGTGTCCTCATTGCACGACACGGTGATGAGCGTGCGCCCGAGCTTCTCCGCCATGTGCTGGATGAAGCGTGTCTTTCCACACCCCGTCGGTCCCTTGACCATGAGCGGCAGCCGCGCCTCCCACGCATGTTGGAAGACGGTCTCTTCCTTGCCGACGGGGAGGTAAAACGTGGCCATGCTAGCTGATGGACGGGGTGCCTTCGATGTTGGCACCGATGGCTTCATTCGACGGCAGCCCGTGGCGCAGGAAATTCCAGATGAACAGCACGATGCCGATCGTGAAGAGCGACGCGGCGAGCAGCAGTCCTACGAAATGCATCTCGATCTCATGCTGCACCGCGAGAAAATCCAGCCCCATACGGCGCTCCAGATTCACCTGCGTGATGCCGGCGACGGCGAAGGCTCCCGTCATGCCGATCATCCCGATATTACTCGTCCAGAATGCCCAGCCCGCGAGCGCGGTGTCCCACAGCTTGCGGCCCGTGAGCAGCGGCATCGCGTAGGCCATGATCGCGAGCACGATCATCGCGTAGGCGCCCCAGAATGCGAGGTGCCCGTGCATCGCCGTGACGAGCGTGCCGTGCGTGAACATGTTCACCTGCGGAATGGTGTGCGCGATGCCGAGGAAGCCCGCGCCGACAAACGACATGATCGCGCAACCGAGCGACCACGTGAGCGCGATCCGGTTCGGATGTTTGCGTCCGCCTTTCTTCGCCATCGCGAGCGCGTAGATCGCCATGCCGAGAAACGCGAGCGGCTCCAGCGCGCTGAAAATCCCGCCGACGATCAGCCAGTAGCGCGGCGTGCCGATGTAGTAGTAGTGATGCCCCGTGCCGAGGATGCCGCTGAGAAAGGTGAGCCCCACGATGATGTAGAGCCATTTCTCCACGACCTCGCGATCCACGCCCGTGAGCTTGATGAGCAGGTAGCAGAGGATGCCGCCCATGATGAGTTCCCACACGCCCTCGACCCACAGGTGCACGACCCACCAGCGGTAAAAGGAATCCATCGTCTGATTATCGAACGTGATCATGCCCGGCAGATACAGCAGCGCCGCGAAGAGCAGTCCCATGTAGAGCACGATCGAAGTCGTCGTGTAGCGTTTCCCCTTGAGCACCGTCATGCCGATGTTTAGCAGGAACAGCAGCACATCCACGACGACGAGGTAGTCGAGAGGACGCGGGATCTCGAGGAACTTGCGGCCTTCCCAGATATTCATGTGGAAGCCCACGACCGCCGTCACTCCCACGGCGAGAAATGCGACGAGCTGCACGTAGGCGAGCTTCGGCGACCACAGTTCGCAGTCCGCCTCATCCGGGATGATGAAGTAGGCCGCGCCCATGAAGCCGAGCAGCAGCCAGCATACGAGCAGGTTCGTGTGAACGGCGCGCGCGGTGTTGAACGGAATCCACTGGTGCAGGACATCCAGCCCGACGTGGGCAAAGCCCATGATGAACCCATAAATGAGCTGCAGAACGAACAGCAGCATCGCGGAGGCGAAGAACCAGTAGGCAACTTTTTGAGAGGCGAATTTCATGAGAGAGATTGGTTAATTGCCCAGCGACGACAGGAACTCCGCGATTTCCGTGACCTGCTCCGGCGAGAGCGGAAGCTTCGGCATTTTCGTGTCGGGCTTGATCTTCTGCGGGTCGGAAATCCACAGCTTCAGTTCGTCCTTGGTCTTGCGTTTGTACACCTCGTCGAGCGGCGGAGCGCCGAGCGCCACGCCAGCCGCGCCGCCTTTTCCGCCGATGGAATGACAGCCTGTGCATGCCATGGAATCAAAGATCGCCGGAATCGGTTTCGTCGTCACCACCGGCGCCGCAGCCGTCGCCTTCATCTTCTCCGCGAGCGGAGGTTTCGCCGGGAAGCCGTTCAGATCCACGTGTCCGCACCAGTCGAGGAACGCGATCGTGTCTTCGATCTGCGCGTCGTTGAAGTGGTAATTCACCATCTTGCGATCGTTCGGATACATCGCTTCCGGGTTTCTCAAAAACATCCGCAGCCACGGCTTGCCGCGCCGCTCCACAGCCTTCGTCAGCTCCGGCGCATAATACGCGCCTTCGCCAAACAGGGTGTGACAGCCCATGCAGTTATTGTCCTCCCAGATGCGCTTCCCGCGCGCGACCTCCGCCGTGATGTTCGCCGCGCGCGTCTGCGCCGGGACCTTGCGATGCGTGTCGATCGTCAGTGAGAGAAACGCCGCGGTGAAAACGCCGGTGCCTCCGAGAAAAAAGACTTTTGCTTGTGATTTGCTGAGCACGATTGGCCTCCTGTGATGTGGTTTTGCGGGCGCATTCTTAGCGGGCGCGGAGGCGACGTTCCTTGACGCAAGTCAACACGCGCGACGGGGCGGGCGTGATTGATGCAGATCAAGACAGCGCCCACTTCGCGGGCTTGCGTGCTCGCGGCGTCGCGAGATCGGCCGCATGATTCCGCCAATGAATACCGCCACACGCCACGACATCGCCGGTCGCCCGGACATCGAGCATCTCGTGAACACCTTCTACGACAAGATCCGCAAGGACGATCTGCTCGGCTTCATCTTCAACGACGTGGCGAAGACCGACTGGGCCGTGCATCTGCCGAAGATGTATGCGTTCTGGGAGACGATGCTTTTCCGCAGTGGCGGCTTCGTCGGCAACCCGCTCGCCGCACACGCGCGCCTCGTGCCGCTCACGGCGATGGGCCGTCCGCAATTCGATCGCTGGCTCGCGGTCTTCACCGCGACCGTGGATGAACTTTTCGCCGGAGAAAACGCAGAGCGCATCAAGAACGCCGCGGCGGACATGGCGAATGTCATCCATGCAAAAATCAACGGCGTCGAGCAGGCACGATACGATTTCTCAAAGCTCACGCCCGAGCAGCGTGCGCGCTACGCGAGCTACAAGGCGGCTGAGACAGCGAGGTGAAGGGGACGTCAGCTCATCCAGTTCAGTGGGGTGACGGGGGGCAGTCCGACTGTTGCGCGCGTCGGTCTTCAGAGTTCGCCGAGATTGCGTCTCAGGATTTCATCGAGCCTATTCGGTTCGAGGATCGTGATGCTTTTTCCCGCCACGCGGATGAGCTTCCTGTCGCGGAAGCCCGCCAGTGTGCGCGACAGCGTCTCGCTCACGGTGCCGAGTTCCGCGGCGAGCACGCGCTTGGTGCGGTCGAGCTGGATCTCTATCGCGCGCGACGGCAACGGGCGCGGGCAGCGCTTCAGCAGCCAGTTTGCGAGGCGCGTCTCCACGTCCTTCAACGTGAGATCGTCGAGGAGCCCCACGAGCACGCGCAGGTGCTGGCTCATCGAGCCGAGCATCCGCAACGCGAGTTCCGGACGGCTGCGCACGAGGCCGAGGAAGTCGGCCTTTGGCACGAGCAGCACCGTCGTGTCCTCGATTGCACGCGCATCCGCCGGGTATCCGCCAGCGCTAGCGAGCGCGGCCTCCGCGAAGGACTGCCCCGCGCGGAAAACCGAGATGACCTGCTCCTTCCCGCTCGCGCTCACGCGATGCACATTCACCGCGCCGCGCTGCACGACGTAAAATCCCTCCGACGCCGAGCCCTCGCGGAAAAGATACGCGCCTTTGCCGAGTTCCTTCGAGCTGACGAACGACGCGATCCGATCAATGTCCTCCGCCGGAAGCCCGCTGAAGAGCTGGCATCCGCGCAGGGTGTTCGCAAAAACGATCGTGCGGAATTCGGCGGTGGGGCTGGCCATCCGCGATTGATGCCCCTTGCCCCGTCGCCGCGCAATCCCGCACCTACGCCGCTTCCGTCTCGCGCCAAAAATACGTGACCCAGCTCCCGTCCGACTGCGGCTCGGCGCGCGACGCAAAATTTTCGCTCTTCAGCTTTTCGATGAGCGGCGACGGGAGGAATGGCGCGATCACCGCAAGGCCCTCGCCGACGTTGAGCACATCCACCCGTCTGCGGATTTCCGAAAACGGCTCGATGCCCTGGGCGATCAGCTTCCGCACATCGAGGCGTTTGAAAATGGTGGGAGTCATGAGGGTTGCAGCGCAAGTGTTCGCGCAAAGCGGAAGCGCGGGACTTGACGCAAGTCAACAGGCCGGGCCGTCGTGATGACTCTGCCTATTGATGCGTGACCCAATTGGACCGGACGCCTACAGCCCGACATCACTCTCCCCGAGCAGAGGCACCACGCGGCGGCGGATGCCGGAGCGGGTCTCGCCGACTTCGGCTGGCAGGCGCACGAGCACGGTGGTTTTTCCGCCGCCTTCATCGAGGAGGCGGATGGTGCCGCCGTGTGCGTGAACGATCCACTGCGCTATGGTGAGGCCGAGGCCGCAGCCTTCGGTCTTTGACTGCGCATTTTTCCCGCGCGCGAAACGGTCGAAGACATGATCGATCATCTCCTGCGCGATGCCCTCGCCGGCGTTCATGATTTTCAGCTCGGCCATGCCGTCCACATGGCGCAGCGAAATCCCGATGCCGCCGCCGGGCACGTTGTATTTCACGGCATTGTCCGTGAGGATCAGCAGGAGCTGGCGCAGGCGGTGGCGTTCGCCGGTCGTAAGGTTGCCTGTGCAATCGCCGAGCACCACGAGCACCACGAGCACCACGAGCACCACGAGCACTTGCGCATCCTCGAACGCCTCCTCGACGAGTTCCGCGAGCTGCACGGGCTGGCGTTCGAGCTGCACGAGGCCGGCGTCGGCCTTCGTGAGCAGCGTGAGCGAGTCCACGATCTTTGCGAGCCGCTTCACTTCGTCGAGCTGGGCTTCGATCTGATCGTCAATCCACTCCACCTGCTCCTGCGGCAGATGCTTCGGCTCACGCAGGGCCGTCTCGAGGTGCGCGCTCATCACGCTCAGCGCAGATCACGAGAAGAAAATCCTCCACCTGCTCGCAGAACTCGCCGCGTCCGGCAACGTGCGCACCGAAACGATGCGGGCGTTCACCGACAAGGAATTCGCGGATCTGCTGAAGTGAACTGCGGCGCTACGCCTTGAGCCGCTTCGCGGAAATGATCACGCGATGATTTCCTTCGCCACTTCGGCTTACACGTCGGCGAGGCGGAAGTCGCGGCCGGCGTGACGGTGGGTGAGCTTCGTGTGATCAATGCCGAAGGCGGTGAGCGCGGCGGCCGCGAAAAATTTGCGTCCGCGTGCTTTGTATCAGCCCTGATACAATTCGTCCGTTTCCCTGCGGGCACCCGCGCTTGAGCCCGCCGCGTGTTGCCGGTAGTCTGTGATTCCAAATGCACATTCTTGTCATCGAAGATGAACGCCAGCTCGCACGTCACGTCACGAGCGCGCTCTTCCGTGCCGGATACGAGGCGCATGCCGTGCACGATGGTGCGGAGGGCCTGCGCGTCGCGCTCGATCGTCCGGCCGATCTCATCGTGCTCGATCTGAATCTCCCGAGCCTGGACGGCTTCAGCATCCTCGCAAAACTGAAGGCCGAACGGTGCCCTTCGCGCGTGCTCATCCTCACCGCGCGCGGCGATGTCGCCAGCCGCGTGCAGGGCCTGAAGTCCGGCGCGGACGACTACCTCGCGAAGCCTTTCTCGATGGACGAACTGCTCGCACGCGTCGAGGCGCTGGGCCGCCGCGGCGCGACACCGACAGCGGCGGATTTGCTCGAGGTGGCCAATCTGAAAATGGACGTGCAGCACCGCCGCGTAACGCGCGGCGGCGAAACGATCACGCTTTCTCCCCGCGAATTCGACGTGCTCCACGTGCTCATGCAGGAGCCGGGCCGCATTTTTTCACGCACGGAACTCTGCGAGCAGGTCTGGCAGCGCGAGCACGAATACGACATGCGCACGGTGGACATCGTCATCGGCCGCCTGCGCAAAAAAGTGGATACGGGCTTCGCCGATCCGCTCATCCACACGATGCGCGCGGTGGGCTACACCGTGCGCGAATCCGGTGCAGTGCCGGGGAAACAAGCACACGCCGCACATTCATGAACGTCCTCCGCACCGTCGCCATTTTTCTCGCCGCTTCCTGTCTGTCTGCGCTCGCAGACACCGTGATCGAGGGGCGCGTGGAATTGCCGAAGAGCCGCCACTCGCCCATCGCGAGCAAGCGCTACGAGATCGTGTCGAAAGGCGGCGTGCTCGCGCCGTATCCTGCGTTTGCGGTCGTGTACCTCGATGGAAATTTTGCAAAGCCCGCGTCGCTCCCCGTGCTGCAGATCGTGCAGAAAAATCTCACTTTCGACACGGCGCTGCTGCCGCTGCGCACCGGCACGAAGGTCGAATTTCCAAACTTCGACGACACGGCGCACAATATCTTTTCGTTCTCGCCGGCGAAGCGTTTCGACCTCGGGCGCTACACCTCGGCGGAGCGGCCCATCCCTTCGCAGACATTCGACAAGCCGGGGCTCGTCACTCTGCGCTGCGACATCCACGAGCACATGCGCGCACTCGTGCTCGTGCTCGACACGCCGCATTTTGTGCGGACGGACAATGACGGGCGCTTCCGCCTCACCGGCCTGCCCTCCGGCAGCTACAAGCTGAAGGCGTGGATTGACAGCAAGACCACGATCGAGCGCGCAGTGGAGCTGAAACCGGGCGCCGCGCTCCGGGTTGATTTCCCGTGACCGCGCCCGAGACCGGCCCGGAAAAAGGAGTGTCTTCATTCCGAATGCGGCTCCTCGTGGGGATGGTCGTCGTCGTCGTGGCGATCACGATCGGCGGCCTCACCATCGCCGAGCGCACGGTCTCCGGCGAGGCGCGGCGTGCGTTCCAGAGCGCGTTCGAGTCCGAGCTGGCGCTACTGCGCGCAGTGCGCGGGATCCGCCACGCGTCGCTCGAGGAACGCTGCCGCGCACTGGTCCGCAAGCCGCGCATCCACGCCGCGCTCGAGGACAACGCGCTCGACATGCTCTACCCGAGCGCAGGCGACGAACTCGGCGACGTGCTCGCGGACAGGAGCACCGCGGGCCAGCCGTTCGCGCGGCATTCGATTCACGCAAAATTCTACCGCTTTCTCGATCCGGAAGGCGCAGTGATTCCAGCGGGAAAAGTCGCCGCAGTCGGTGCGATGGAGCCCGACGAGGAAAAGCAGCTCACCGCCTCGAAGCTCCCGCACGAGCAGCAGACCGGCTACCTGTGGCGCAAGTCCGACGCGCCCGATGGCGAAGTCGTGGAACTCATCTCCACGCCGATCCTCTCGTCCGAGACCGGCGAACCCATCTCGGCGCTCATCGCAGGGTTTCCGCCGAGCGGGGAAAAGGCCGGCGGCACAGGCATGGAGAGCGGGATCTGGCTCGGCGAGCGCCTGCACATGCCCGCGCTGGCCGGGACGGCGCGGGCGGCGATTGGTGCCGTGGTGTCGCGTGCAATTTCCGGCAGCACGGAAGCCGCCGCGGAGGGAATCCCCGTGCGCGTGGGCGGCACGGAGCATTTTGTCTTTTTCGAGCGCCTGAATCCGGGTTCGCTCTTCCCTCCCGCTTACGAGGTCGGCGTGTATCCGCTCGCGGGCATGCACGCGCGGCTGCTGCGTCTCCGCTGGCAGGCGTCGGGCGTCGGCCTACTCCTGCTGGGCCTTGGCATCGCAGCCAGCTCATACATTTCCGCGCGCCTCGCCAAGCCTGTGCGCGAGCTCGCCGAGGTGTCCGAGGAAAATCGCGTGCTGCGCGTACGGGCCGAGGGTGCGCTCGAGTTCACGAGCAACGAATTGGAGCGCACCGCGCGCTTTTCCGCGGACGCATCGCATCAGCTCAAGACGCCCGTGACCGTCCTGCGCGCCGGCCTCGACGAGCTGCTCGCGCGCAACGATCTGCCGATGTCCGCCCGCGACGAACTCGGGCTGCTCGTCCACCAGACCTACCGCATCACGAGCATCATCCAAGATCTGCTGCTCCTCGCGCGGCTCGATTCCGGTCGCGTCCAGCCCGAGCTTGTGCCGGTGGATCTCACGCACGTCGTGGACACGTGCGTGGACGATCTGCACCTGCTGAACGACTCGATGGATCTCGAAGTGGAGCTCGATGTGCCTTCCGGGTTGCTCATTTCCGGCGAGAAACGTTACACGATGCTCATCGTGCAAAACCTCGTCGAAAACGCCCACAAGTACAACCTTCCGAACGGACACATCCGGATCGCGACCCGCGAGGAAAATGGCATGGTCGTGCTCACCGTCGGCAATCACGCGCACCCAATCCCGCCCGCATCGTGGGAGCACATCTTCGAGCGGTTTCATCGAGCCGCAGTCGGCGAAAATGTCCCCGGCCACGGCCTCGGCCTAAATGTCGCACGCGAACTCACACGGCTCCACGGCGGCGAACTGCGGCTCGTGCGCTCGGATGAGGAATGGACGGAATTTGAAGCCACGTTCCGTCCGGCAAACCCCATCCCGGTCGTCGCATGATCAAGGCCGGACTCTCTTGCGCGTACCTCGCAGCCTTCGCGACAGCGGCGGTGCGTGCGGAAGACATCATGGATCGGGTGGATGAGGCGCTCACTTTTTCCATGATGGGCGACCGCGTCCGTGTGCGGCTCAGCGGCACGCTGGACATCGAGTATTACCACCTCGACCAGCCGGCCTCCGGGCTCTTCGACACGGGCCTGCACGACCTCTTCAACCCGCGCCTCACGTTCTTCCTCGATGCGCAGCTCGGCCCCAAGTTCTACGTTTTCGTTCAATCGCGCATTGATCGCGGATTCGATCCGGCTGCGAAGGGCGCGAGGATGCGCGCGGACGAGTATGCGCTGCGTTTCACGCCGTGGGACGATGGCCGGTTCAGCGTGCAAATCGGAAAGTTTGCGCCGGTCATCGGGAACTGGATGTCGCGCCATCTTTCGTGGGATAACCCGTTCATCACCGCACCGATTCCCTACGACTACATCACTGCCATTTCTGACATTGAAATCCCCAAATCCAGCGGGGACTTCATCGCCGGCCAGAGCGAGGGGACTTACGAATATAACCCGGTCATTTGGGGCGCAGCCTATGCCACGGGCCTCAGCCTGTCGGGACAGATAGGCAAGTTCGAATACGCTGCCGAGGTGAAGAACTCCGCACTCACCTCGCGTCCGGAGTCCTGGGAGGCGACCGATCGCGGCTTCAGTCATCCCACGGTGAACGCCCGCCTCGGCGTGCGGCCAAACACGCTGTGGCGGCTCGGTGTCTCGGCAAGCTATGGCCCTTATCTCCGGAGCGAGACCGCGCCGGACGCGCCTTCCGGACGCAGCATCGGGAGCTATAACGAGATGCTGCTAGGGCAGGACATCAGCTTCGCATGGCATCATTGGCAGCTCTGGGCCGAGGTCTATGAGGCGCGCTTCGAGGTGCCGAATTCCAGGCACGCCGACACGCTGGCCTACTATGTCGAGGCAAAGTATAAGATCACGCCCGAGCTGTTTGCCGCGCTACGCTGGAACCAGGAGCTATTCACGAGCCTGCCGGACGACAATGGCGGGATGGCCAAATGGGGCCGCGATGTCTGGCGCATGGATGCCGCCATCGGCTACCGTTTCACACCGCACTCTCAGTTGAAGCTCCAGCACAGCCTCGAACACGAGACCTCCGGGCCACGCGGCTACCGGAATATTTTTGCAGCACAATTCACGTTGCGATTCTGAGGACGGAACGCCGGAACGTGGCCAAATTGTGGCCGGGCTTGCATTCCTGAGCGCCGGGTGCTGACGAGTGGAGCACAACTGTGTGCGTGCGGATGGCACGATGCGCCGAAGGGGCGTGTGTAACAGTTCCGATACGGTGGAGTATTTGCCGATGGCTCCGAAGCGGCTGA
>Ga0209596_1001496_pt1 | contig 20011 bp, 20 predicted proteins | sample M_130807_MF_Meta_FD_187314 | JGI IMG/M metagenome (GOLD analysis project Ga0209596, IMG submission 187314) | Freshwater microbial communities from Lake Montjoie, Canada to study carbon cycling - M_130807_MF_MetaG (SPAdes) (version 2) | ecosystem: Environmental > Aquatic > Freshwater > Lake...
GATGTTCCCGCACGCGTCCTCGCTGATTTCCACGGCGGTCACATGTGCCGCGCCGGCCTTCGCACAGGCGAGCGCGAACGCGCCCTGATTTGCAAAACAATCGAGCACGCGCCGGCCCTGCGCATGGCGCGCGACAGCGGCGTAGCTGTCCACCTGGTCGAGGTAAAATCCGGTCTTCTGCCCGCGCATGAGATCCACTTCAAACTCCAGCCCGCCGATGGTGATCGCGAATGGCGCGGGCCCTTCGCCGTGCAGCACGGACACGTTCTGCTCCATGCCTTCCGCAATCCGCACCGGCGCGTCGTTGCGCGCGATGATGCTCGCGGGCTTCATGATCTCGCGCAGCGCCGCGGTGATGAGGTCGAGCCGCATGTCCATCGCGAGCGTGAGCGTTTGCACGACAAGGTGATCGCCGTAGCGATCCACGATGAGCCCGGGCAGTCCGTCGCTCTCGCTCCAGACGAGCCGCGCTGCAGTCGCGGAGACGCCGCGCTTTTCGCGATACTTCACGGCCTGCGTGATCCGGCGCTGGAAAAAATCCGCGTCGAGGTCCTGCCGCTGCCGCGAAAAACGTCGCGCGATGATCTGCGATTTCGGATTGTAGATCGCGCTGCCGAGCATCCGGTCCTTGCCGTCCTTCACCGCGATGACGCTGCCGGGCTCGGGGTTGCCCCACGCCTTCAGCACTTCGCTGGAATACACCCAGTCATGTCCGTGCAAAATTCGTGAGCGTGGTTTGATGACAATGCCGGACATAAGGGCGCGGAAGTTACGTTCGCACGCCGTCGTGTCGAGCGATTGCGCAAAATGTGCAGACGTCCCGCCAGACGAGCATCAGCGGCGTCCGCCGAATATCCTGCTGGGCGGTCTGGCAGACGCTTGCCTCGTCGCCGCGTATGGGCAAATCACGGACTCTCCGCCGTTGCCTCGAAGTTCCCCATGACTTCACCAATCACCACCGTGTAGGTGAGAGTCCCGAGGGTGAGATCGACGTCCGGAAGGAATTGGTCGTCCAACGAACTCAACATGCCGGACACGTCCTCCTCTTTCCAGCCCGCCTCGCGCAGGAGGATCGCCGTGCCGGCAGCGTGACCATTGCTGAGATAGTGGATATCTACGGCGGCCACATCCTTCCCGTCGCGCTGGGCGAGAAAGCGTTCGGATGACGGTGTGCGGAGCGTGCGTTTCCAGGTGATGTTCATGACGAAAAAAGTCGGAGGAGCCAGGGTACGGCGGGAGCCAGGAGCAGCGGGAACAGAAGCAGCAGGCAGCCTTTGCCGCCGCTGGTGCGGTAGCCCAATCCGGTGCCGGGCAAGCTGAAGTTGGTGTATTTGCGGCCAGTCCCCGATACCCCCGTTCGGAATCCTGTTCCGCCGACGGAAGCCCCCACGCCGCTCTTGCTGAGATTGACTCGGAACGGACCGAGTTTGATAGATTTTCGGTAGGTGAAGCCCATGGCGGGAAAATCAATGTCAGGAAGTTTAGGGAAGTCGAGGAATCCGGACTGAAGCAACCGCGCGCGGCGCAGAGTCTGCGCAGTGTGGCGTTCTTACAACGCGCGCGGTCGCACCGGATCTGGGCACAACACGCGGCGGCAATCACACCGGCCTCAGCACTTCGACGATGCTTGCGAGCACGCGGTCCTGCGAGTCGAGGAGCTGGTTGGTGCGGCCGAAGAGCGAGACGGGTGCGGGGAGATGGAAGATTTCCGCGAGGCGCAGGTCCGGAGCGACGCGAAGGAAGCCGCGAGGGCGGCTGCGGTAGCGGATGGCGTGGCGGTTCAGCAGCCCGCCGAGCGGCGAATGGCCGAGGACAATTTCCGCGCGCAGTGATTCGTTGAATGCGGACAGCTCGATCTCGATCGCGCCGTACTCGACGGCCTCGCCGGACTTCGCGCAGCACAGCACGACTTCGCGGCGGTAGTGATCCGCAGTGTGATCGCATTGCAGCACGCGCAGGGTCATTTCGTCGGCGAAAAATTCCTCCAGCTTGCTCGTCATGTCGCCGGTGTGGACGAGCAGGCTGTGCGCGGCGGGCGGCAGCGATTTGGAATCCACGAGTTCGAAATCCGGCAGCGGATGCGACGCGGCTTCGTAGAGCAGCGGGAGTGGATGGAGGATTTCCAGCGTCGGAGTGGACGTCACGTGTAGCGGGCGTTCTGGTGTTGCGGGAGGAAGAAGGCGTGCAGGATCACGTCAATCTTCAGCAGCGCGGAACGGTCGAGCACGAGCCAGTCGCCGCTCTCCGCGAGCAGGCCGCGGCGCTTGAGTTCGGCGAATTGCGCATCGAAACGCTGCGTCACGTCGGTGCCGAATTTTTCCGTGAAGTAGCTGCGCGAGACGCGCCCGAGCTTGAGCTGCAAAATGAGTTCGCGGATGAGCTGTTCCTCAGTCGTCGTGCGCATCGCGCGGCCGATGGGCAGTTCGCCCTTTTCCACTGCGGCGCTGTAGCTCTCGAAGTCCGGCAGGTTTTGAAAATGCACGCCGCCGAGATGGCTGAAGCTAGCGACGCCGAGGCCGAGCAGGTCCGCGCCTTTCCACAGCTCGTCGCGATAGACGAACTTCGTCTTCTGCGGATCGCGCACCGCAGTGGTTGCGCTCGTGACGGTGTAGCCGTTCGCCTCCAGCGCGGTAAACGCCTCGTTCACCCAGCGGCGCTTCGTGTGCCAGCATGCGACGGGCGCGACGAGTTTTCCCTCGGTCTGCATCTGTTTGAAGATGCCCGTGTTGAACGGCACCTCCATCTGGTAAATCGTGACGCTGTCCGGCTGTAGCTCGATGGTCTTCGCGATGTTGCGCTGCCAGTTTTCGTTCGTCTCCTCCACCATGCCGGCGATGAGGTCTATGTTGATCTGCGGAAAGCCGACGCTGCGCGCGAAATTGTAAGCGCGGTAGATTTCATCCTCGCGATGAGCGCGGCCGTTGATCTCCAAGATGTGCTTGTCGAAATTTTCCACGCCGAGCGAGAGGCGCGTGATGCCGATCTGCCGCAGAGCCGTCAGCTTTGCCTCCGTGAGCGTGCCGGGCTCGGCCTCGAATGCGACCTCCTCGACTTCATCCCACAGTAGCAGCGCCTTCATGCGGTCCGTGAGCGAAGTGAGCTGTGAGACGGAAAGATAGCTCGGCGTGCCGCCGCCGAAATAGATGAACTTCGGTCTGCGCCCCGCGATGCGTGGCGTGCGCGCATACATTTCCAGTTCGCGCATGCCGTGGTCGAGGTAGCCCTTGATGTCGTCGGCATTCTTGTCGGTATAGACGCGGAAGTAACAAAAGTGGCAGCGCTTCCGGCAAAACGGGATGTGAAAATAGACGCCGAGCGGCGTGCCTTGCGGAGCGGGCGCAGCGATTACCGCGCGCACTTCGTCCACCTTCGCCTTGTCCCAGAATGAAAACGGCGGGTAGTTCGCGACGAAATAATTGCCGGCGGTCGTGTCGTCACCGTCGGTGAGCAGGCGGTCGAAAAGTTCAGCGGTCGTCGGAGGCATGACGCCGGGACTCTCGGCGAGAGGGGTCCCGCTGGCAATGTCAAATAGTGTGTGTGCGTAATATCGCGACCGTCGCGCAATTTCACAGGGTTTCAAAAAACCGTGGGTGGTTCAGTCGCGGAACCAGCGAGGAGCCGGTTGCCTCGGGGTAGGGTGGGTTGAAAACCTGCCCTGCCCGGGCATCTTTGCGCTCCCGCGTGCTACACTCAAAGCAGCGGGAGCATCGGGATCGCGGGCGAGGGGATCAGTCCGGCGTCCGGTGCGGCTGCGCAGGCGGAGGGGATCGGCGGCGGGTGTGCGAGGTTTGCGTTTTCCTTTTCGGAAAGAAGGTCGAGGTCGCGGCTCACACGCATAGCCTGATTCTGGAGGTCGTCGGCGGAGCGCAGGATTGCCGCCTGCATGTCGAACGGCGCCTGCCGCGCGTCGCGCTCGGCGGCGAGCGTGGAGCGCAGCGTGCGCAGACCGGAGCGGATGTTCTCCGCGGCGGCGGCGACGTAGCTCTCGGCGAGCTTCGCGGCGAATGCTACGGGCTTCGCAGGGAAGCGCCCGTGGATCGAATCCTCCCACTGGCGCTCGAATTCCGCGCGGCTGCTCACCCGCAGGCGGCGCTCCTTCTCGAGCGGCGCGATCGTGCGGTTGCCGTCGGCCCCGAAGAGCCGCTGCCGCACTTTTGCGCGGCCGCGGAAGAGCAACCAGTCCGCGAACGATTTCCGCACCGGGATCGTCTCCATCGCGACGGACATCTTGTAGCCGGGGAGATCTTCGTCCGCGCGCGCGGCTGCGAATGCGCGCTCGCCATTTGCGCGCAGAGAATAATCGGACGTAATCAAGTCACCGATCATCGCCTGCGAAAGATGAAGCCCTGCGTGCATGGTGCCCGCGAGCCGCTGGAGGCGGGCGCGGCTGTCCTCCGCGAGCGAACGGGCGGCATCGTACAGCGTGGGATTCCAGTGCAGGTGTGGCAGTGCCACGAGGCTCTCATCCGTGGCCATCCACCGCGTGAAGCCCTGCCGGATTTCCTCGCGCACCTGCGCGGTCTTCGCGGCCACGGCGTCCTCCACACCGCGGCGATGCTCCTCGCGCAGCGGCTGGAAAAGCGCGTTCCAGTCGGCTTGCAGCAGCTGATCCGTCGCCGCGATTCTTGCATTCAGCGCGAGAATTTCCGCGCCGAGCGCGTCCTGCTTTTTGCGCAGTGCGCTGACTTCCTCATTCGCCACGACGGCCTGCATCTCGGTGCACAGTGTCTGCCCCTGGCGCAGGCTGTCGCGGATGAATTCCCGCGTGTAGTCGCTGCTGTTCAGGTATTCGATCAGGTCGTCTTCGAATGCCTCGAATGCCGGCAGCGGTTTCCTTTTTTCAGGCGGCTTCGAGAGAATGGCGGACGCAGCGCTCATGAGATCCACGGCGTGAATCCGCACGCGCCCCGCGTCGTAGGCGGCGCGCAACGGCCCGGCCATCGAGAGCGTGCGGAACGCCTCCAGCACGCGCTCGGGATGCTCGCTCTCGGCGCTCGGGCACAGGCTGCCGTCGGGCGCGAGGTCGCGCTTGCCGGTGTCCATATTCACCACGATGAAGATGCGGCTGAAGAGGCCGAGCAGTTGGTTGAACTCCGCGAAGACCTGGTCGAGAAAAAGGTTGTCCGTCTTCACCACGAAGACCGCGCACGCCGCGCCGTCGCGGAACTCGCGCGTGAGCACGTCGTAGCCGAAATTCATCCGGCTGTAGAGCCCCGGGGTGTCCACGAGGATCATCGCGGATTCGTCGAGCGGCGGCACGGGCACCTTGATATCCACGCGCCGGATCGTCTCGGGAAAATTCACGGCGGGATCGAATGCGATGCCGGCCTCCTCCGCCGCGCGGATTTGCGCGGCGAGCACGGGATGCGCGTCCTCGACGACGGCCTTCAGCTCCATGCCGCTGCCGAGCACGGTCTCGCGCCCGTTGTAGCGCGTGACGGAGTGGTGCGGCGTCTCCGAGTGCTGCACGAAGACGAGGCACGGATAGCCGGGGAGCGACGTGACTTCGCTCACGTACGCGCCGCTCAGTGCATTCATCAGCGTGCTCTTGCCGCTCTTCAGCGGGCCGAAAATGAGCAGGTAGGCATTCTGGCTTTCAAGCTTGTCAGTCAGCGAACGCAGCCGTGCGCGCAGATCGTTCAGCGTGATCAGCGACGATTGCAGTGCCGTACCGCCGCGTTCAAATTGCGTTGCCGCCGCGCGAATCGCCTCGGGCAGCGAGCCGAGGTTTTGCGAGCACGTCGTGCAGAATTGGAAAATCTCACTCTTCATCTGCGCGCAGCGTTCATGCTTTGCGCGCCGCGGTCAACGCGCGGTCGTGCCGGACGCGCGATCGTTTCATCCACGGCGGGCGCGAAGTTCCGCGCGGATATCCGGATGCGCGATCGAGATCAGCGCCTCGCGGCGTTCGTGCAGCGTCATGCCGTGGAGATTCACCGCGCCGAATTCCGTCACGATCCAGTGCACGTGCCCGCGTGTGGTCACGACACCTGCGCCCGGTTTCAGCGCCGGCACGATGCGCGACACGGTGCCGTGCGCCGCAGTCGAGGGCAGCGCGATGATGGGCTTTCCGCCGCGCGAGAGCGCCGCGCCGCGGATGAAATCCATCTGCCCGCCGATGCCGGAAAAAATCCGGTGGCCGATGCTGTCCGCGCACACCTGGCCGGTGAGATCGATTTCGATCGCGGAGTTCACCGCGACGAGCTTGTCGAGTTTGCGCAGGAGCTGCGTGTCGTTAGTGCGGTCGCACGGGTGGAACTCAACTTCGGGATTGTCGCGCACGAAGTCGAACACGCGCCGCGTGCCGTTCACGAAGCTCGTCACGATGCGGTTTGGGTAGATTGCCTTGAGCCGGTTCGTGATCGCGCCGGTCGCGTGCAGATCCACGAGGCCGTCGGAAAACATCTCGGTGTGGATGCCGAGGTCGCGCTTTTCGCCGAGCCGCGCGAGCACCGCATCGGGGATCGCGCCGATGCCGAGTTGGAGCACAGAGCCGTCCTCCACGAGATTCGCGACGAGCTGCCCGATGCGCGCGTGCGTCTCCGTCACGATCTCCGGCGTGTGCTCCACAAGCGGCCGATCCGTGTGGATGAACGCCGCAACGCGCTCGAACCGCACATGCGCCGCGCCATGCGTGCGCGGCATCTGCTCGTTGATTTCCGCGATGATGATTTTCGCCGTGTCCGCCGCCGCGCGCGCCGCGTCCACCGACGTGCCGAGCGAACACCACCCGTGAGCGTCCGGCGGCGAAAGCTGGAGCAGCGCCGCATCGAGCGGCACCTGGCCGGAGTGAAAAAGTCCAGGGATGTCCGAGAGGAAGATCGGGATGAAATCCGCGCGGTCCTCCTCGATCGGTTTCCGGAGCGCCGCACCGGTGAAAAACGAGATCGATCGAAAGCGTCCCGAGTGCTCCGGCTCCGCGAACGGCACCGGCCCCGCGAGGTGCAGGTGGTAGAGCCGCACGTCTTCGAGATCCGCGCGCCGCACCATCGCATCGAGCAGCGGCGTCGGCGTCGCGCACGCGCCGTGGACGAACACGCGCGAGCCGCTTTTCAGCAGCGCCACGGCATCGGCGGCGGACACCGCCCGGCCCGGCCAGCCGGAATTGCGCGGAAGCGAATGGGAAATCGGGGTCATGGGTTTCTGGATTCGCGGGGGGGATCTCGCGCGTGAAAGTGCGACGCCGGTGGTGCGTGCGGCAAATCATTTTCCGTCGTGCATCCACGGGTAGTGCTCCGCGGATGGGCAATGTGCGCGCAGGCTTCGGCAATCCCCGTGTAGCGCGCAGGACGGCGTGCCTCCACATTTCGCACGCCATGAACCGCCACGTGTGCCGCGTCCTCTCGACCATCTGCTTTTTCGCCGGAATGATTTCCATTCTCGCCTCCATCGCCGTGTGGTGGTTCCTCGATCGCAACACGCCGGAGGCTGCCGCCCACGCCGAACGGTTCGGCATCTTCATCGGCCTGTGGGCTCCGACGCTGCTCATCCTCTCGAACCGCTTCGACCGCTACGCCGACAAGGCGCGCCCGCTCCCCGGCCTCGATGTGAAGCTCGACGTCCTGCCGGATGAGGCTCCCGAGGAGGGATACTGAGCGGAACTCGATCGGCATCCTTTCGCGTTTAACGTGTAAAAGAGCGCGGCGTCCTCTCGCCGGATGAAGCTGAGCCGCCGCGTATTCGTGAGAACGATTGGGGTTGACGGTGCTGCCGGTGTCGTCGCGCAGTCGCTGGGGGATGCGCCCGCGCTCGCGCCTTCCGAGCAGAAGGCCATCGAGGAAATCGCGCGCGAATTCATGGAGCGATTCAAGGGGCCCGGATTGTCCGTGGCGTTTGCGCGCGAGGGAAAAGTGGTGCTGAGTCGCGGCTTCGGCGTCGCGGATCAGACGACGGGTGCGCCCGTCACGAGCGATCATCTTTTTGGTATCGCGAGCGTGAGCAAGCCGATCACCTCCGTCGCGATTTTCTCGTTCATCGATCAGGGCCGGCTCGCGCTGGATGATTTGGTCTTGGGCAACAAGGGACGGCTCGGCTTTAATTTTGGAAAGACGCTTCCCGAAACCGCCGGACATCCTGCGCGCGGAAACGTTCAGGACGATGACCACGCCCACCGCCGCGGGCGGACAATACGCCTGCGGCTGGGCCGCGCTCACGAACAGCCGCGGCGATGGCGTCGGCCCCGCGCTCGATCAGATGATGTGGAAAATCGCGCGGGCCGTCCCCGAGTGGCGCGCGTGAAGCTCGCGGCCCACAGCCTCTCGATTACGCCACACCAAACCGGCATGCGTGCGCGCTGAAGCCAGCGCCAAAACTCACCAGCCACCAGTCCCCGTTCTCATTGGGCTGGCCTTCACGCATCGCTTCCTCCAGCGCGAACAGTACCGACGGGCTGCTCATGTTCCCGCAATCGCGCAGCACGCGGCGGCTCGCTGCCAGCGAGAATTCCGGCAGTGCGGCCTCCAGTGCGTCGAGCACGTCGCGCCCGCCGGGATGCGCGATGATCCGCCGGATTGGCCGCGGGTTGCCGCGCGCCTGTTCCGCCGCAAGCAGACGCGAGACCGCGCCCGCCGCGAGTTGCGGCACGGCCGGATCGAGCAGGTTGCGCAGCTTGCCATCGCGCTGCTCGAAACGCAGCCGGTCGCGATCCGCGGGCAGATGCAGCGTATCGAATCCGTGGCAGCGCCAGCCGCCCGGACCCGGCGTGCTCCGCCAGATGCTCGCCGCGGCGCCGTCGCTGAAAAGGCACGCGCTGATGATCACGCCCGCATCATCGTCGAGGTAGAACGCCGCCGAGCAAACCTCCACCGCGATGCACGCGACCACCGCATCGGGCTTCGCCGCCAGCACCGCCTGCGCGGCGCGAAGCGTCGGGATCGCCGCGCCGCAGCCGAGGCCCACGAGGTCCTGCAAAAACACATCGGTCCGCAGCCCAAGTTGCTCGGCCACATAGCTGCTCACGCCGGGGCACAGGTAGCCCGAGCAGGTGCAGACGAGCAGCGCGTCCACTTCACCCGCGGTGACGCCCGCCTGCGCAAGCGCGGCGGTGAGCGCGCGGCTCGCGAGCGGTGGCGCCTCGGCACAAAAGGCGGCGTTGAGCTGATCGGAGGTGAGATCAAACACACCCCCGATTTCCGGCACGGCGAAATGCCGCGTTTTCACTCCGCTGTCGCCCTTCAGAATCGTGCGCAGGATGAGTTGCGTGCGGCGGGTGAGGCGCTGTTTCGCGGGCGCAGCCTGAATGATTTCCCAGCATTGCGCCTGGGTAAAGGTTGCGGGCGGCACTGCGGTGGCGAGGGCGTGGAGAAACATGGGCGTGGGTCAGTGGAGCAGGTGATAGAGCGGGCGGAGCGGCAGCATCCCCGTGCGCGCGGCGGCGGTGAGCCAGCGTTGCCGGGGAGGCGCATGGAGAAACGGATGCAACACGTCCGCGGTTGCCAGCCGCCAACGGAAACGTCGCTGTAACCCGTCGCCGACCAGTTGCAGCGCGTCGTCCCACGGTGTCTCGCCGCGCGTCCACGCGAGCAGCGGATCGAGCGCCGTTTCCGCACTCTGAAACGCCATCGCCATGCCGTTGCCGGTGAAAGGAGGGATCATCGCAAAGGTATCGCCGAGATTCATCCGGTCGCCCGCGCTCCCGCTCCGGTCGAAGCTCACGCCCGCCACCGCGCTGCACGACTCGGTGCAGACCTCGGCATCCGCCAGCCGTGCGGCGAGTGCGTCGAGCCCTGTCGCGCGGAGATACGCTGCGAGAATCGTTTCGCGCGCCGCCGTGATTCCGGGCCGCTGGCGGAAAAGTCCGCACACATTCACGCGCCCATCCTCCACCGGGCAGAGCCCCACGTAGGTGCCGTCGCCGAGGTGCAGCTCCAGCTCACGCGTGAGGCGCAGGCCGCGCGCGTGCAGCTTCAGGCCGAGCCATGGCGAGGGTGTGCGTCGCCGGCCCGTGGAAAAGACGCGGCCTTCCGGCGCGTCGCCTGTGTCCACGCGCGTGCCGGTGAGCAGCCGCCCGCCCGCGGCGCTGAACGCCTCCGCCAGCCGCGCGTCGAGCGTGTGACGGCTGAGCGCCAGCGCGGGCGCGGGGAGCCGCTGGCGCCGTATCGCGCGGCCGCGGAAAAACCATTCCACCTCGCTCAGCCGTCCCGCGTCTGCCAGCAGCGGAGCGAGGCCGAGCCGCGCGATCGTCGTTTCGCCGAGACCGGCGATGAATTCCCCGCACACACGGTGCCGCGGGTAAGCGCCCGCCTCGAAGATCGTCACGTCCGCGCCCGCGCGTCGCAGGCCCAGCCCGAGCGCGAGCCCCGCAAGCCCGCCGCCGACAATCTCAACCGGGCGTGGCGCAGTCATGCGCGTCGCTGCGCCACCATTCGGTAGAGGCCGCGGAAGGTGACCTTCACCTTCCATTTCCAAACCGACGAATCCAGGCCGAGCAATTCCGGCAGCTCATCGCCCAGAAACCCGGCCTCGATGCTCACTCGTCCATCGTGCCGGCTCACGTGGTTCGCTCGGATGAGCGTGCACAGCAGCGGAAACAGACACCGGGACATCCGCGAGCGGCTCGTCTCGCACGCCACAATCACGCGCGCGCGCGCCGCCATCCGTCCGCCCAGCGTGCGCAGCGTCTCCGCGTCAAAGTGGTGGAAGATCAGGTTGCCGAACACCATCTCGTATTCGCCCCACGCGTCGAAGGCCATCACGTCGGTCTGATGCCAGCGCGCCGCTTCCGCCCACGCAGCCGGACGCGGACCGAGGTCCAGGCCGTCGGTCACGACTCCCTTCCGCGCCATGCTTGCGCCCAGCTCGCCCTCACCTGCGCCGATTTCGAGAACCCGCCCGCCGGGGCGCGCCAACTTCGGGAGCGTGCGCCACAGCCAGCGTGCGCCGCCGAGCACCGCATTGAACACTCGCAGATCACGCCGGGAGTGCCGCGCGGCGGGATCATCCGGCGGCAGCGAATCGAGGATCTCGGGCGTGAGCGTGCGCTTCATGGATGCCGACGGCGCGCGCACTGTGCCCGCGCCCCTGCGGACGGGAAGCACTGATTTCGCCCGCCGCCATTTCCGTGCCATCCACCGATTTTGCACCGTCGCTGCCGACGGAGTGGAGCGCGCCTTGTTGGAGCGCCGTCCGTGGAGCGCCACCGTCCCCGGTGGTCACGTCCCGTTCCCGCGAAGCGGTGAGCAAGTTCCGCCAGCCGGAGGAACTGCAGGCCATCGCCGACATCGAACCCATGATCGCGCGGTCCTCGTATGTCGGCTCCATGCCTGACAAGGGCGGCGATCCGAACATCAAGGCGTGGCACGAATATGAGGCACCCGTGCAGATCGCGGGAAAAGCCCACCGCTTCACGATCAAGGTGAGGGAGCTGCGCGACGGCCATCGGTTCTACGACAGCTTCAGCCAAAAAAGAGGACCCGGTGCCAAATCCGGCACCACGTCAGAGACGTTGGGTGGTCCGGAAGCACCGAGTCCCGCGTCATGAATATGCCTTCCGTACTCACAGGTCAAATGAAGAGGCGCACCGCGAACTCCGCCGTCGCGGAGATGCCCGACGCACTCGTGCTCGCCTGCGCCTCGACGGCGAACGCGCTGCCCGAGCAGCTCGCGGACGGCTGGCATGTGCTCTCGCCCAATGGCGAATTCCCTTCGCCGGACGGGCGCTATGTGCAGGTCTTTGGCCGCGCGCAGGCGGATGCGATGGTGCGCTCGTGGAACAGCATTGCGGGCCGCTTCGGGCGGCTGATGAAGAATGCAGTCCCCCGGCGCACGGCATCCATGTCGCTGCCCATCTACTACGCCCCGCCCGGAGCGAAGCATCCCGACCTGGAGCCGCTGCGCGAAGTGAGTGAAGTGGGGATGATGAGCAGGAGAGCGAGGAGGAAACGCATGGCGCGGAGATTTGCGGGAAAGCAGCGGGGCGTCGGGCACTAGCGTTTGCGGAAAACACAAAGATCAGCAGTGCCTTTCCATTTCTCGGGATCGGGCGTCCGTCGTCCTTCACGAGGAAGAGTTGCCGCTTCTCGACTTCGTCCACGACATCGGCGTTTCGCTTCTTGTCCATCATCAGCCCCGCGGGTGGCGCGGAAGCATTGGAGCCCTTGCCGACCGCGATGGGCTGCTGCGCGGGAGTGGAAAGCGCGGAGGCGAAAAATGCGGAGGCGAGGAGTGCCGTGAGGTGGGAGTGATTCATGGGAGACACCTGTGCGGAGTGGCGGAGTTTTGCCATTCGAGGCTCTTGCAAAACCCTCCGAAATCTCCACCCGCAGAACACGTCATCAGAGAGCGCTGCGATTTTTTGAATCCCTGCGGAGGGGTTTTGCAAGAGCCTCATTCGCGTGAACTTTTTTTGTTCCGCAGGTTCGGCGGACTGGCGTTTGCGCCTCACGTCTGCAGCAGCAGGGAGCGCACTTCGGTGTGCAGATCGTGGGCGAGGGTTTTGCGGTCGCCGGTGCGGTGTGAGGTGGGGCCGAAGTAGATGTCGAGCACGACGCCGTTTTTTCCGAGGAGGTTCAGGAGGTGCGGGGCGAGGGTCATGTCGCGCCAGTAGGCGACTTCGTCCGCGACGCTGCCGCCGTCGTCGAGCGAGTAGCGCAGCGCGCAGGCGGTGACGGGGCAGCCGAGTTTCACGACCGGATCGAAGAGCGAGCTGCGGAATTGCAGCACGTCGTCCCCGCCGGTGCTGGTGCCCTCAGGAAAAAGTGTGAGCGGCACTCCGGCGTCGAGGCGTTTGCGCATTTGTTCCGACACGTCGGCGACGGCGGTGCGGCGCTCGCGATCCACGAAGATCGTCGCGCCGTGCCGCGCGTAGAGTCCGAAGAGTGGCCAGCGGGCGACTTCCATTTTCGAGACGAATGCGCAGCGGGCGACGGCGCTGAGCGCGACGATATCCAGGTAGCTCACGTGGTTTGCGACGATGAGTCCGGTGTGTGGGATTTCGCCGTGGACGCGGATGCGCAGGCCGATCCATTTCGCGTGACGGAGCGCGACGCGCTGGAGCCAGCGGACGCGTGCGAGGATGCTTTTCCCCGCGCCGCTGAAAAGCAAATCGCCGAGGCAGCCGACTGCGAGTGGAGGGAGCAGCAGCGCGCGCATCGTGGTGCGCACGGTGCCGGAAACGATGCCCATTTTTACGAAAGGAAACGCGCGGAGGTCGCCGCGGGAAGCGAGGTGAGATCGATCAAAGTGAGGAAATCAATCGTGCCGAAATCACGGTCGAGCGCGGGTGCACCGCAGATTTTCGCGCCGACTGCGAGGTAGGTGCGCAGGAGGCGCGGCGGCTTCGGGCACTCGGCGAGCGGTGCGGCGGCCGGTGCGGCGGCCGGCAGCGCGAACGCCGGGAGCGGCGCGGTGCGGAAAGGTTCGGGCGCGAGAAAGTCGGGCGCGAGCTGTGCGAACATGGCGTGGCCGAGCGCGGCGTCCTGCGATGTGAGCGAGCTGCAGCCAACGAGGTAGCGGGCGCCGCGTTCTCGCGCGTAAGCGGCGATGCCGCGCCAGAGCATGTCGAGCACAGTACCGCGGCGGTGATCCTGGTGGACGCACGCGCGGCCGAGTTCGACGATTTTGCTGCGGAAAGGCTCGAAGGGTGTGAAGTCAAACTCCTGCGCGCTGTAGTAGCCGTGCCCCGCGGCGGCCATCGGGCCGGTCTGAAGGCGGTAGGTGCCGACGATTTTCCCCGTGGCGATGTGCTCGATGATGAGGTGGTCGCAGGTGGCGTCGAAGCGATCCGAGTCGAGCTGTGTGTGCCAGCTTTCGCTGAGGCCTTCCCGGAGCTCGACGTTGAACACCTCGAAGCGCAGGCGCTGCGCGGCGAGGATGTCGTCCTCCGTTGTGGCCAAGCGGGTGCGGTAGTTCACCCGCGTGACGGGGATCTGCGACTCGGACAAGCGGGCAATTCGTGGTGCAGCACCGGTGTCCGGAGGTGCTGCGGGTTGCAGGGTCTGTGCGGTGAGGCTCATGCGGGATGCGTCCATGCAGCATACCAATCCCGTGGGCGGATCAAATGAAGATTGGGTGTCCGGCGTGTGCCGTACTTGTGAACAGACGCAGCGGAAAGGGGGCGTCTTGAGACGCGCGGCGTTGCGCGCCTTCGTCAGCGGCCGCCCTGGCCCTGCATCATGCCGCCGAAGCCGCCCTGGCCCTGCCAGCCTTCGGGCCTTGCCCACGGGATGCTGGAGACGCGCTCGTCGTCCGTGCGCTTGTCGTTGCTGGCGCAACCAGCGATGCCGGCGGCGAGGATGAGGAGGAGGATGCGAATGAAGGGACTCATGGAATGTGGTCTTATCGCGCGGGCAGATCGCCCAATCCGGGAACGCCCGCTGGCGGTGCCGACGGTGCGTTGGGCGCGGAGTTCCGAGGCGCGTTCGAGTCTGCGGGTGAGGGCTCTTCGCGCACCCTGTCGTCGCCCGTGTAGATGACTTCATCGCCGGGCTGGACATACACGCCCCTCGCGAAGCTCGACGGGATGATGTCCGCGACGGACTGCGAGGCTTCGACATTGATGATGCGCACCTTGCCGATGGCCTGGCCGCCGCGGGTGACGATGAGAATCTTGTTGGCGGCGGCACCCCTCTTGTCGCCGAGGCTCACGACGCAGAAGCCCCATCCTGCGTTGACCGCGAGCACCTGGCCGCGGGTGCCTTTGATCATGATATTCTGAATGTAGCGGTTCAGATGCGTCGTCTGATCGGCGATCTTTCCCTCGGCCTTCTTCTGCTGCTTGGAGAGGTCTTCGATGACGATCTTCTGCGAGGCGACATCGTTTTCCAGAGCGGCCACCTTCGCGGTGAGATCCTTTTTGCCCTGCAGCAAGTCGTTGAGATCTTTCAGGAGCTCTTCGGGAGTCTTTTCGCCGAGCGCGGCTTTGAATTTTTCGAAGCTCTCCTTGATGGCCGCATACTGCGCTTCGACGTCCGCCTTTTTCTGGAGCGTGTCCGCGAGTTCGGTCTTCGTCTTGGCGAGTTCCGCCTCCGTCATCGCCAGCTTGTCCTTGGCCGTCGCCAAGTCGGCCTGCGTCGTCGCGAGAACCTCCTCCGTTTCCTTGAGCTTCTGTTGGGTCCTTTTCAGAGTTGCCCGTTTCTCCAGCAACTCCTCGTGATCCATCTTCGCCGTTGCCTGGAGCTTCTCGACGAGCTCCTTCGTTTTGAAGCCGAAGAAGATTGCGGCCAGCGCAATGAGAATGGTGAGGCCGGAGAAGATTTTTGCTGCCATAGGATCAGTGCGGGTAATGGGTGGGTAAGCCGGAGATGTGACAATCGTGACGCCGGGGTGCAACGTCAAAACTGTGCGCGACAGCGGTTGTATGCGCGTGAGAATTTTATTGGCAAGGGCTTTTGCAAAAAATTTCCTAAGATTTCATTTTACCAGCGCGCGGCCCGTGTGCTTCTCTCCGCGCTCCGTCAGGGACCATGGATGGAAGGCTGGCGAACCCCGCCAGAGCCGGAAGGCAGCAACGGCAGCCTGCCCTTCCTTGTCGTGGTTCCCTGACGGAACTTTTTTTATGCGGGATGGGAAAAAACGGGAGGCGCGGTGTGCTGCTGCTCCGGCTTTGGACGTTGAGCGGTGGACGTTGGATGTTGGACGGTGGATGTTGGACGTTGACCGCCGTTTCCGCTTCCCCTCGCGCTGCGAGTTGGCGCACTTTCCCCGGCCATGCTTCGCCGAGGCTCTTTGATTTACGCACTCCTGGTCTTTCTCGCCGGCGCTTCGCTCATGCGCGAAGCGGCGCTCGGCAGGCTGCCGCGATTTGACGAGACGTGGTGGGCCTTCCTCGCGCAGCGCGGCACGCCGAAGGCCGCAACCTCGAAGCTCACGCTCGTCGAGATCACCGGCGACACCCTTTCCAAGCACGCGTGGCCGTGGAAGGCGGACGACTTCGCGCTCTTTTTTCATGCCGTGCTGCCGTTCAATGCCGCCGTGCTCGCCGTGGAGCCGCCGCTGAATTCCGGGCGCGACTCCGCCGCCGAGGCTGATCCCGTCTTTGAAAAAATGCTGCACGACCACGTCCTCCGCAGCCCGAAGCTCGTGCTCGGCGGGCGGCTCGGCGTCTCGCCCGAGCCCGACGCCGTGCAGGATCTCCAGCCCATGCCCGTGCTCCGCAAAGTGCGCGGCGACATCACGCGCGTGCCGGATTTTGCCGCAGTCGAAACGTGGGCCGAGGAGACGCTGCGCCTCACCACGCAGCCGGGCTGGACGAACATCCCCGACCGCGCCGAACGCGATCCGCGCGGCTGGTGCCCGCTCGTCCTGCGCTACCGCGGCCAGCCCGTTCCCACGATGGTGCTCCAGCTCGCGATGCACTTGGAAAAAGTCACGCTCGACGAGGTCGAAGTCGTCCTCGGTTCGCACATCGCGATCGGCAAATCGCGCACGCTGCCCATTGATGAGTCCGGCCGCATGTTGCTGAACATCGGCGCGGAATTCCAGCGCGTCACGTACGACGATCTGCTCCTCAGCCGCGAGCAACTCGACCGCCGAGAGAAGCCCGTGAAGCAGCCCGAGCTTTTCACCGACCGCATCGTCCTGCTCGCGCGCACCGACTCCGATGCGCGCACCGTCACGCTGCCCGGCGGACGCACCGTTTCACCCGGCGAATTCGTCGCCGCCGCATTCGCCACCGTGGAGATCGGCGCATTTCCGAAGCGCATCGGAGTGTGGTTCGACTGGACGCTCGTCGGCATCGCCTCCTTCCTCGCGCTGTGGATCCGGAAATGGCGCCCGATGCTCACCATTCTCATCACGCTGCTCATCCTCACCGCCTGCGCCAGCGGCGCGTGGTGGATTTTTCAGTCACGGCAGATCCTGCTCCCTGCGCTCCTGCCGATGGGCCTCGCCGTGTGGGTGCTGCTGCTGCGCCTCGTCGCGCGGCGCATCGAGAAAATCATCGCGTTTTGAAACCGGCGCGCTATGCGGACGGATGTGCGCGGTTGCCGGTGTCGGTTGCGGGATGCCCGGCGCGCCTCGGGGTTCGATAAATTTCAATGTCCACATTTCACTTCACCAACCTCACCGGCGGCGCCGAGATCGGCGCAAACTGCTACTCCATCGAGACCGGCGGGCATCGCATCCTCCTCGACACGGGATCCCACCCGAAAAAAGCCGGCACCGCGGGGTTGCCACAGCTCGGGCTTGTGCCGGACGATTCCGTGGATGCGATCATCATGTCGCACGCGCACCAGGATCACATCGGATCGCTGCCCGTCGCGATGCGGCGGCATCCGCGCGCGCCTGTCCTCATGACCGAGCCGACGCGGCTGCTCGGCGGCATCATGCTGCACAATTCCGTGAACGTCATGCTCGCCGAGCAGGCCTCGGGATCCGGGCACGCGCCGCTTTTTTCCCACCGCGAAGTGGACTCCGGCGAGCGCCGCTGGCTCGCGCGTCCGCTGCGGCAGAAATTTGATCTCACCGGCGAGCGCGTCGGCCCGGGGGATGCCGCGGAAGTCACCGTCGAATTCTCCGACGCCGGCCATATTCTCGGCTCCGCCGGCACGCTCCTGCGCAGCGGCGGGCGCACGCTTTTCTACGCGGGCGACGTGCAGTTCGACGACCAGAACATCTCGCCCGGCGCGGACTTTCCGGACTTCGCGAAGGAGCCGTGCGACGTGATGATCATGGAGAGCACCTATGGCAGCCGCGCGAGGCCCGAGGGCTTCACGCGCGCAGGCGAAACGGAGCGGCTTGCGACGGCAATCGAGGCCGTCTTCGCGCGTGGCGGTTGCGTGCTCATGCCGCTTTTTGCACTGGGAAAAACGCAGGAATTTCTCTCGATCTTCCACGGACTGCGCTCACGCGGACGCCTCCGCCGCGACTGCCCGATCTACATCGGCGGCCTCGGCGCGAAGCTCACCGAAACGTATGACAGACTCGCGCGCAAGACCCCGCGCCTCCAGCCAAACCTCGATCTGCTGAACGACGTGGCACCCTTCGTCGTGGGCGCCCAGAATCTCGCCGACCTCCGCGTGCGCCCGCGCCGCATCTTCGCGCTCAGCAGCGGTATGATGACGGAAAAGACGCTCTCGAATGTGTTCGCGCGGCAGTTCCTCAGCACCCCGGAAAATTCGATCTTCTTCGTCGGCTATGCGGATCCCGAGTCGCCCGCCGGCAGGCTGCGCGCCGCGGGCACGGGCGGAAAGATCTCACTCGGCCCCGATCATCCCGAGGAGACCGTGCGCTGCGGGATCGAGCCGTTCAATTTCAGCGCACACGCCTCGCGCGAGACCATCCGCGCCTACGTGAAGCGCGCAAAGCCGCGCAAGCTCATCTTCGTCCACGGCGATCCCGAATCGTCCAAGTGGCTCGCCGACGCCGCGCGCGAAGACCTGCCCGGTACCGAAGTCCTCACGCCCGCGCCGGGAGTTCGTGTGGAGTTGTAGCGGCGTCTTGTTTGGACGTTCGATGTTGGACGTTAAGCGTTAAACGTTGAGCCCGCCGCAGGCGCGTTCCGAATTTTGGATGGCATTCAGAATTCGCTGCGCCGCTGCGCGGGGCCAAGCGTTTAACGTCAAACGTTTAACATTCAACGAGCAGGGCTCAGCCCTTCGCATCGTCCTCGTGCCGATGCGCCGTCATCCGCATCGCGACGAAGTAGAGCACGCACACCGCCACAATCGCGATGATGATCCAGATCGCCTCGTGCTTCACCGCGCGGATCAGCCCGCCGAGATCCACGCCGACTCCTTTTTGCAGCGCGCCGAGTTCCACCGCATTCAGCTTCGCCCCCACGCGTCCGCCGAGCCACGCGAGCACGCCGCACCAGATCGCCGATCCAAAAATCGTCAGCGCGCTGAAGCGTGCAAAATTCATCCGGATGATCCCCGCGGGAATCGAGATGAGATGCCGGATCACCGGCAGCAGCCGCGCGAAGAAAATCCCGCCGGTCTCGTAGCGGTGCATGAAGCGCTCGGCGCGTGCTACCTTCTTTGGCGGGAGGAAAATGTAGTTCCCGTAGCGCCCGATGATCCGCCGCCCGACGACCCGCGCGACGAGATACGTGATCGCCGACCCGAGCCACGATCCGAACGTCCCCGCAATCACCACGCCGGTCAGCGTCATGTGCGCATCCTGCCCGCCGTACGCCGCGAGGATCGCCGCAGGCGGGATCACGATCTCGCTCGGCACGGGAAAAATGGAACTTTCCATCGCCATGAGGACGATCACGCCGATGTAGCCCCAGCCATGAACCCAGTGAAACCAGACTTCGATCAAATGTTGCATCTCCTGCTGGTCTAGCAGCCAGCCCGATCCCGGCAAGCAGCAACGTAGCCGCGGCGGCATCCTCTTTTGGTGTTTGTTGTTGGAAGTTTCGAGTTGGGCGGTTGGCCCCGCGCAACGGCCTTGCGCCTTATGAGCGGGTTCCCTGACACCGGAGGCGCCTGCGGCGGGCCAAACACCGAACGCCAAACACCAAACGCCAAACACCGAATGAGGACGGTAGCTGCACCGCGCTCGACCTTGCCGCGCCGCGCTCTCCGTGTGCTCTGTGGTTAAAATTGCGGCCAATCCCATCATCCGCGTTCTTGCGGAGACGCGCGCGCGCCCCTAGCTTCGCCGCCCTTTTATTATGTCCGACGAACGCAAGACCATCGAGCAGCGACACCAGATGACCGACATTGAGCGGCTGCGCCACAGCGCGGCGCATGTGCTCGCCACGGCCATCCTCCGCATCTGGCCGGACGCGCAATTTGCCGCGGGGCCGCCGGTGGAGAATGGCTTTTACTACGACGTGGATTTGCCGCACCGCATCTCGCCGGAGGACTTTGCGCGCATCGAGGAGGAGATGAAAAAGGAGATCAAGGCGAACAACACTTTCGAGCGCACGGCGGTGTCGCGCGCGGAGGCGGTGGCGCTGGCGGAAAGCGGACGGCTCGGCGGGCTCGGCGAGCGTCCGGGGAATCCGAGCAAATTCAAAATCGGCAACCTCGCGGACATCCCGGAGGGCGAGGAAATCTCGCTCTTCCGCAACGGCGACTTCCTCGACCTGTGCGCCGGGCCGCACGTCATGCGCACGGGGAACATC
>Ga0209596_1001502_pt1 | contig 19962 bp, 25 predicted proteins | sample M_130807_MF_Meta_FD_187314 | JGI IMG/M metagenome (GOLD analysis project Ga0209596, IMG submission 187314) | Freshwater microbial communities from Lake Montjoie, Canada to study carbon cycling - M_130807_MF_MetaG (SPAdes) (version 2) | ecosystem: Environmental > Aquatic > Freshwater > Lake...
TACCGTCACAGGAGCATCAGTCCCATTGTCAAGAACAACGAAAGGTAATGCCTGCTTTGTTAAGTCATCAAAACTAGATTTAGGTGTCTCACCAGTGAACTGGCAAGCAGGAAGTGTAATCTTGAAAGTGTAGTAATAGGTAGACGCAATGTTAGAGCCAGTACAAGTCAACGTAATCGGAACGACACTACCAGCAGTGAACATCGTATAGAACGTAGTGTCTGCATAGTCAAGCTCAATAGTACCCTCATACGAAGGAAGACTCTTACGGATAGGTTGTGCCTTGAGTGCGCTACCTTGAAGGTAACGTCGCTCCACGTTCATCCCCAAATCTGCTTTGAGCATGAACTTGCTAACAGCACTAGCGTTACCATTAATGGTTGCCACAACCTGTGACCAGTCCCAAGGTACAGTGCTTGTAGGATATGAAGTAGCAGTAGCACTAGGGCCAGTAAGCTCTGTGCGTACATCTAAATCTGCTTTAATGTTCAGCAGTCCACCTTGTTCAACACCAATCTCAAAGCCTGTGAACGTGGTACCAGCATAGGTGAAGGTACGCAACGTACCGCCACTATCGGCACGCAACACTTGTGCAGTGTAAGACTTGGTAGGAGCAGCACCAGTAGCAGTGAAGGTCTGCTTATACGCTGACGTAGCACCTTGAGCAGATATAGCACTAGTAGAGAACATGCCTTGGAGGAGCAGTCCGAATCCTTTAGTAAGGATGTCTGCTTCTAAGGTTCCTTCTCCGCCCATGTCTATGATGGTGCGCCTATCTGAACGTACACTAGAGATACCAGCCCTGAAGCCTTTAGACTCTAAGAACTCTACCTTCTTCGTAGCAATGTCTGCCTGTGCTTCGAACGAACGCGTAGGGGCGACGCTAGTACCGTAGGTACTTTCAACTCCAAACGATACTGCTTGGTCTAGAATGGTACTCATTGTTTATTCTCCTTAGAATTACTTGGGTTTGTAAGAGACTCCTCTAGAGTCCACTCTGATGTTGCAAGACTTTCATAATCTTCTTTGTCTATAACTATTGAACTACCCTTATCACATTCATAGAATCTTCCAGATGGGAAACGTCCTGCAACACCATCAGTACCACCAATGTAAGAGACAGTGACCTGCACAGTCTTTACTGGTACAGGTTTAGCTGCTAATGGTTTAGAGTCTGGCATGTGTCTCTACTCCTATTGTGATAATGCATACGCGTCCATCAGCGTCAAAGCCTCCAGCCATATCGTATGAAGTGACAGTAGACCATAAGACACCAGCGACACTAAGACTAGGGTTCTCTGCAATGACAGTTTCTACTGCTGCTGCAAGAACGGTAGCGCGCAAGTCCACACCTTCCTGAGTGCTACGAGGCTGCATAATCTCCACCATAACGTCAGTGGTATAAACCTCATCACGACGCACAGGAAGAGACTTCATAGCAGAAGGCTGCTGCTGAGAACGAGAATCCCCTACCCAAACAGACTCACTACGCTGGATATCTCCGGGACTCCCATAACTAACCTGTACTCCAGTAAGCGCACTAGAAGCCTGTAAGGCTGTAACAAGCGCACTCTTAAACGCAGGAATAGTTGTAGTAGGCGTAGGCATTATCCAACCACCAGTCCACCACCAGAACGATACCTATTCAATACTGCGTTCACATCTGGTAACCCTGTAGGTCTACCGGGGCCACCAGCCATAGCCATGTTCACAGTGCCGTACTCATTCTGTACAGCAGTAGCCCTATCTGGCATACGATTAAATAGCTCCACACAATAGTAACGTGCGAGAGTACGCGCACACCAAGCAATATCATCAGGAGGATAAAGGTTGCCATACTCATAACGCAGTTCTATGTTACGTCCTGCAAGGTTAGTGGTGCTAGGAGTCAGGAAGTATCCTGTGTCTTTAGTTATCTGTCCTGCATCGTACAAGACCCATGTTGCCATAGTGCTAGCAGCAGTACTAGTACCGTTCTCTATAACAGACAGAAGACGGTACGGAAACTTCTGTCTAAGAAGTAGCTCTGCGCTACCGTCACCAGTAATACGCTCACGATAGTAACGCAACGTAAACGGAGTACCCACATATTTATCTATGGTATCTTCAGCCCAACGTATAGCATCCTCTAGAACGCTAACAGGAAACAAGGTAGCGTCAGACAATCCATCTTGGGCGCGCACTTCAGACAACGTACAGTACCGTCCACCAACAACTTCAACACGCGTCTTAATGGTTGTAGTAAGACCTGCAACGCTACCAGTCCACGCAATGGTTAATACATCACAGTCAGTCTGGACAGGAAGACTAAATGAATAGGTACCCACAGCAACAGACGTTGCTGTACCACTGGTTACTGCTGTACCGTCTTCTCTAGTTATAGCTACTGTGACAGCAGCACTAGCAGAAGTAAGGGTACCGTCAACATAGAAGTAACCATAAAGGAGCGTACCGCTTCCTTGAGATATGCGCCCTACAATCATTGTCCACCTTCAACTTGTCTCATACCACCAGAACCATCAACAGTTCCTACAGTCCTACCAGAACCATCTACTTGTCTTATCCCACCAGAACCATCAACAAGGTTTATAGTTCTACCGCTACCGTCAGTCTGCCTAACACCACCACTACCCTCATACCATCTGCCTGTAGCATTAGTTGCTAAAGCCATAGACATATCTGCAAACAAGTGTGGAGTAGTGCTAGGCCCAAAGAGCGTAAGCATAGTACGAGGTTCGTCAGTACCGAAAGTAGCCATTATTAACCATCACGCACTGGAGTAGTAATCTTCATCCAGATAGCAGGAACATTTGTTTGAGGAGCTTCTACGCCAGTCGTATTCCAAGTCAAGGGTAACGCACCAGTAACAAGTGTACAAGACAATCCTTGAGTATCTGGTGTGGCAGTAGACGGAGCAGCAGAAGTAGAAATAGTATACGGAATCGTAAGAGCGTTAAGACTCCTATAGGTAGGAGCAGCAGCAGACTGTGGTACAAGAACAGTCCAATACCAACCTGCCTTCACTGGAGCCCATAACCCTGTAATCTCTTTAGCACCATTAGCAGTAGTAGCAACAGTACCAGCGTCAACAATCAGCTGACCCGGCTTACCATTCTGAGACTCACGATATAGCCCAAGCCTAGCGACACTAGACGCTACAGACGTAGTGTTCTCACAACCAATAGACGTAATGACACAAGGCTGTGGAATATAGATAGGCACAGCATACGCAGTGTTCTGTGCGCCACCACCAAATGTGGAACGCGTACCACGCGTATAAATATAGTAACCATCTCGCAATGATTGGTTACGGTTCGCACCATAACCAGCACCACCAGCAATCTGCGTATACGTCCTAGTCAATCCTGCAAGAGTCTGTGTAACAGCAGCAGCGATACGCGTGTGTCCTTCATCAGAAGGATGAACCCTGTCACTGCAAACGTAACGCACATCGTAGATAGCTACAGCAGAATGTGCTGCTGGAGTAGTGCTGTTAAAGCCACGCGTAACAGTAAGAGTCCTAGAAGTACCACTACCAGAAATAGCAGTACAAAACATTTCTTCAATGTTTGTAGCATCAGCAAACCTAAGTACCGAACCGGGGCCAATAAGACTAGATGTACCAGAAGTCAAGGTCACTGCTATAGACGTTTGTGCAGAAGTAACAGAACCAGTGCTAGTACACTCAGTCTCATTACCAATAGCAGTAGCCAAATCTACAACCTGTACATCACTAGCAAACTCTGCTGCAATAGTATCTAGAGCAGCATTAAGGGCTGTAGCAACAGTCCCAGTAAAGAAGACCCAAGGTGAAGGAAACGCAGAACGGAACTGGTTAATCAACAAGACTGTAGGTGGTGAAACGTCTTCTACCCACCAGCCGTCATACGATACATCTTCATTACCTATGATTCCTGCTGCTGTAGCAATAATAGTTTTGCCTGCATCAGCAGCAGTCAGCGCCCATCGTTGTGTTACGGGAATACGAGAACGCGCAGTAGTCTCACTTGAAGCAGTACCCTGACCTGCAAGATAAGTAGTACCAGTCATGCCAGTAGCAGTCCCAGACCAAGTAACTCTTGCAGTAGTCATAGGTAAAGATACTCCTGCAAACGCAGCAGCAGATGCAGCAGTAGTACCGTTATAGCCTCGCGTCACAGTTAAGGCAGTAGTGCCGCCACCAGCAGTAATAAGCATTTGTTCTGTACCAACAAGAATCACATCTCCGTTAATGAACTGTGCGTAAGTATCTCCGAAGCCAGTACTAAGAGTAATCGCTGTAGTGACGCTAGTTGCAGAAGTAGCTAGAGAAGAACCATTACCAGTGCAAGCTAAGAAACATACTCCAACAGTGCCTCCAGCAAAATCTGCTGGAAGAGTAATTGTCACAGTGTTACCATTAGTAACAGTCTTACGATATGAAGGGCCAGTCTGAATAGTCTCATTAGAGACAGTAGTAGCAAAACCAGAATAGACGTTAGTGCTATCGCGTGAGTCATGTATCTCAGAAGCTCTAGCGCGTGACACCATTGTACGCATACCATGCTTGAAGGTAGGGATAGTGCGTGTCTCTGTAGAAGCCCAAGCGCGCACAGAGTCGTTTATGCCATACATCATTGTGAACAATGCAGGCAGACTCTTACTAGCACTAGAAGGAGCAGGAAGAAGACTTGTAGAATAGATATGGTTAGGATACAAATGGCGTAGCACAAGACCAGTACCAGATGTATCAGCAGTAGTATCACCACAAGAAGCAGTAGAAGCCTGCGCGCCAGCCTTACCCCACAAGAACACTTCATCAGGAGAGATACCTAACAAGGCAGCAAGCCTGTGAGTCCAGTTAGCGAAAGAATCTGATGTACCACCAGATGGGCCATACTGTGTGTAAGAGTGACCAATGCTAACAAGACCACCATAAGCAACAAGAGTATTATCTACGTTAGCTGCACTAGTAATACGTCCTTTAGCGTCTACCACTATCTGTGGATGTTGTGTACCAGACGTACCATAGGTAGCAGCAGTAACACCAGATGTAGTGAATGTAGGGCTAGGGTAGGTTCCTGTTAAATCTCCACCAGCACTGCCAGTAGGAGTACGAGAATCAGACAGCCTACTGTCATTACCAATAGCAACAGTAAGACTAGTAGACCCTGTAGGGACTCTAGCAACATCTAACGTACCGCTAGTGATGGTAGTTGCAGACTGGTTATGTGCTAGCGGAGTGCGCGCGTCAGAGAGTCTGCTGTCATCACCAACAGCAACAGTAGCACTAGTAGTTCCAGTAGGAATCCTAGCAATATCTAACGTACCAGAAGTAATAGTTGAAGCACCTTGAACATGTGCAGTAGGAGTACGCGCATCAGATAGGCGCGCATCATTACCAATAGCAACAGTCAAACTAGTGGAACCTGTAGGAAGGTTAGCAATAGGGACAGCACTAGCACTGTCAAGTGGAGCATAGCCTGATGCAGCACCTTTGTTAGCAGTAGCCTCTTTACCACTAACAGTTGTAGTAAGAGAAGATACGGTAGAGTCCATTGCTGCAATCTTGGCAGCAACACTAGACGTAGCTCCTCTAGCAGTAACAAGGTCACCACCGATAGCATTAACTTCAAGTGCTAGTTCATCGTGGTAACCAGAGTGTACGTCTGGTGTTGCAGGGCTAGCGTCTGTTATTCCTGTGTCTAGTGTTGGAGTAGCGCTAGGATATTGTGCAGGCATAAGGCTTCTCCAATCAGAAGATAGATAACACATGGATAGAGTCCCTACCTACAGAGTGTAGATAGGGACTCACACCACATAACTTACACTGCCATAAGCAGCGTGTGACTAGGTGTTCTTAAGAACAAACAGTCCATTAGAGTCAACCACTGCTGAGTCAACGCGCATCACAAACCTAAATGTAACAAGGTCAGTGTTGAACGCATAATCCTCAGAACGCGCAACCTGTACTCCGCCAGCCATACGCACATAGAAAGCACGCGGGTCACCGAATACAACAATCTTGTTACCAGTACCAAGAGCAGCCACATTGGGGTCAGTAAACACTGGCCTACCAAGAAGCGTATCAGGAGTACCAAGCGCAAGACCCGGCTGCCAGATGTAAGCAGAAGTAGAATCCTTCAACTTACGAACAGCCTTCAAGGTACTGTCCTTCATAAGGAAAGCACCATTGTTACGGTAGGCTGTAGCTGGAGCATGGTACAGGTCTATAAGGTCATCAGCAACGATGGTTGCTGAACCTGCTGCTGCAACAGAAGTTGCACCAAGAGTAATACCAGCAGGCTGTGACGAACCAGTACCAGTGGCAAGGTAACCACCAACACCATTAGCTAGTGCAACACCAGACTGACGCGCAAGGAAGTCAACAATGTTAATCCCCGTGTCACTGAGCAGCTCATTGCTAACCTGAATTAGGTGCGCAAATTTGTAAGCACCAAGAGTAACGCGACCAAACGAAGGCTCAGAAGCACTAATGGCTGAAGTCTCAGAAACCAGCGAAGCAGTAGAGAAACTAGTCTGCTTGGGAATCTGAAGGTTCTCTCCACCAGAAGTGTTAAGAATCGTTGGCCCCATCGCAAGAACTCCAGCGTTCTCTACAAAGTACTCAACAAGAGTATTGTAGAAAGACGTAGGAACTACTGACGCTCCAGCTGCACCACTTGCATACAGGCTACGGAAATCAGCATTGCGTGTCTCACCATTAATAAGGCTACGAAGTACGGCCTCATCACCCATGTCGCGAGACTCCGCGACTGGTGCTGCTACTGGACGTAGTGCTTCAAACTTGGCGCGAGCCTCATCTGACTTTTGGTCTCTTTCGGCACGCTCTACTAGAGAGTTGATGCGCGTGTCAAGTCCATCAATAGCAGCGTCAAGACGCTCTACTTTCTGGGTGTCTTCTCCATTGAGGCCATCGGCCCCAGCAGAGTCAACTACTGAACGCATCTCCTCAACAGCGTGTCTACGCTCAGCAAAGAGCGCTTCTACATTGTCGTAAGACATATTCTATTTCTCCTTATATGAAATGCTAATACGCGATTGCGTATCAGTTATAGCAAATGCAAGTGGAGTTACCGGCTTGCGATACGAAGACGCAAGGCAAGTTCTTTAGCCTTAGCATCCCGAAGACGACGTTGTGCTTCTTGAGAAGAAAGGTGAACAGTGTTCGGCCCATCATCCTCAGCACTAGCAGCCGCCAGAGCAGTGTCAATCTCTTCAGAAGTACCACGTTGTTCTGGCACTTCCATAGGGTCTTCATCTATAACAATCTCTTCAGGCATATCTTGAGAAGGAACCTCTCCTTCAATATAAGCCTCTACAACATCTAACGCTTCATCTGCAATAACATACTCAGCGAACGTGTGCGCTTCTGCTGCACAATACTCAACAAGAGTATCTAAAGCTGCAACTACTATTGCCTTCTGGTTAGAGGTTGGAGCTTCTCCCATAATGTAGGCGCGCAGTTCTCCAGCAGCACCAGCATCCACAAGGGTAGCAATATCTGTATTAGACATCTTAGCTAACGAACGTAACGCACTAGACGCTTCTGTATACGCAGGATAAGTGACAGGAGAAACATCATACAAAGCTACTTCTTCTAGAGTACGAAGAGGGTAGTCGTCTGCTGTGACTCCCCAACTGTCACGGATGACACGGAACCCAAATGAAGATTGTGTAATGTCACCACGACGCATAGACTCTGCAAGGTCTCTAGCCTGCTGTGTGTCGGGCAAGTCAACCTCATAAGCAAGACCCTTAGCGTCTTCCATCATGCGTAGCGTTCCAGCTTTGTTACGTCCTAGAACGTAGTTAGGGTCATGGTTGAACAATGCTCTAACGTCTGCTTCCAAGATAGTTTTCTTGAAAGCACCCGGAGATACTTGTTCTACAAAGCCTCCAAGGTTTTGACTGAGACTATTGAACACAGACGCATAACCTGTGATGGTTGTAAAGCCTCCAGCAGCGCGCACTTCAAAATCGTTAGTAATAGTTCTACGCTCTACGTTACTCATTATGGTGTGACTCCTTGCGTAATAGGTGAAGCCATGCTGGAGTATGTGTCTCCACCATCTACTGGCGCTCTATCTTCAAGCGCACGAACTTCGTTTATGGATAGCCACCCATTACCAAGAGCAGACGCGTATGCTGTATATCTAGCATTAGTGTTACCGCGCATCAGCCCATCTAGATTAAACTTAAAGAAGTCACCATTAGCAGCACCCGGTAGTAATCGTTGCAACGATGCTTCCACACGCTCCAACCAAGGAGAAAGAGTCCAACGCACAAAGCCAATAGACTGCTCCTCTAGACCACTACCCCACGACGTGCTGTTGCTACTATCGTTAAGAAGATGGGAAGGAACACCATACAGTCTGCATATCTCTTGTATCTGGAACTGCCTAGTTTGTAAGAACTGTGACTGCTCTGGAGTAAGAGTAATAGGGTCATAGGTCATGCCTGCTGTTAGGACAGCAAGACCTGAAGACTTCTGTGTACCTTTATGGTATGACTCCCATGAAGACTTCAAAGCATCTACTGCTTCTTGTGAAATGTCACCAGCTTCTTTAGGGATAGTGATAACACCACCCGGAGTACTACCGTTCTTATAGAACCTTCCAGCCTGCTCCTGTGCAGAAAGACCAACACCAAAGACATCCATAGCAGCTTGCAGTGGAGACAGTCCATACAGGCTACCGGGAATACGGATGCCGGGAATATGACATATCTCTTGGTCATTTAACTGTAGAGAAACTGTCTGACCCATTGTATCTGTGTTAGATACAGTGTAGATAAGTTTACGATTAGAGCCTCTAGTTATTGTGACGTTAGAAGGATGTACTGGCCATAGCTCTGTAACATTCCCACTACCATCTCTAGGAGTAAGCAGATAAGCGTTACCATGCAACAGGAGGCTAGAGAACACTTGGTCAAACATTCCAACGCGTGTCATCTCAGGGTTAGGGTTGTCTAACCAAGGTTGGTTGGGCGCAGGAAACCTAGTACCGTTACGACGATTGTAGATAGCAACAGGCAGAGTAGAACAGTTATCAGTGATGATGCGAATACAACCATACACAGCAGACAGCTTTAATGCAGTCTGTTCTGATACTGTTTGTCCTGTAGTGCCACCAGCAATAATGTTTATGTCACTGCCACTACCCCAGATAGACTGGTAACTTAGGCTGCGTTCATCTGTGTCTTCTCTACTGAAGAGTCTGTTAAATATGGTTGGCATTGTCAATCCTTCTCAGCACCTAGTGCTACTTAGTTTGTGCCAACGCGTTAGCAACAATAATACTGCTCACGCCGATAGCATAAAGTTGTACCCAAGATGGTGAAACGAATACAGCACCAGCAACAAACGCAATGCCTACCAGCTCTAAACAAAATATGAACGCACGCTTCATAAGACTCCCTAAAGGTTAATGATTCTTGGTACTACAACGCGTGGCTCTTCCCATGCTGCTGCGCGAGAATATGCAATCACTGCTGCAACAGCAAGGTCAATTTTACGTTCTGAAGACTTCGTAGACTTAGTGATACGCGCACCACGCGCATCCTCTTTAAGAACACAGTTAGCAAAGTGTCTAGCAAGAGCAGCATCCCCATTGTGAGATACTTTCCCATCTCGCACTGCATCGTAGAACGCTTGTGTTGCAGGAGACATGCGCCCAATACTGTTGGTAGGAAACTCCACTAGTGGGAGTCCTTCACCTTCTAGAACGTCAATACTGCGTTCCCATCTGTATGGGTCTAGCACTATTTCTCTAACCCTATATTTGGAAGCAATGTCACGGATAGCTTGTTCTACGTCAGCAACAGGAACGCGCCAGTGCGCGTCATCTATCGGACGTTCCCAATGACCTAAGACTTCTATATGGAAGTCTTCTAGAGATACTCCTATTAGTGCTGTGGAGTCTCCACGCCACGCACCATCGAAACCTACAACAATGTTCTCTTTGTCTTGTAGGTGTCTACCCTCAATGGTGAGTCCATCCCATGCTCCATGTGGAAGCCATGCGTTATGTGTCTCTGTCCATTGGTTCAAATAGTAACGACGAAACGCAGACTCATGCTGCTGCTTCAATGCAGCTTCCATATCATCTAGACGTTTGAAGGAACCCAATGCAGGGTTAGCTTCATACCAAGAATGTCTATCATCTAGTTCACATTCTTTGTTAGAAGGTTCCCACCATTTGAAATAGAACGTATCATCATCTACTTCACCAGACGCGACACGCTGACCATACTCATACAACTTGTAGCAGATAGTGTCGTGGTCATAACCAGCAGTAGTGATAGAAACTATAAGAGGATTACGACGCGTCGCACTACCCAATGTCATAGCCTCATACAAGTCTGGACTCTTATGAACGTGAAGTTCATCAATGATAACTGCATGAGGTTCTAGACCTTGTGCAAGTCCACCATCAGCAGACAAGACCCTGTAGATACTGTTGGTTGCAGCAATCTCCATATGATGCTGGAAAGGCTGCACTACTTCCATTAACGCTGGAGAAGATAACACCATACGTTTAGCCTCGCGGAACACAATGCGCGCTTGGTCTTTCGCTCCAGCAACACTGTATATCTGTGCGTTAGGTTCACCATCAGCAACCATAAGATAGACAGCAAGAGCAGCAGCAAGCGCACTCTTACCACTCTTACGCGGCATCCCTATTAGCCCCACCTTATGCTTTCTTAAACCATCAGGACGCAAGGTAAGTAGCTCACACATCATGTGCTTCTGCCAGTCAGCAAGCACAAAAGGCTTACCACCATACGAGCCACCAAGAGTCAGGAACGCTTCACAAAACTCTGCAAACAAATAGCCTTCAGTAGCAACACCATTAGTAGGACTCCAGATATCGTTCATATGCTTACTCCTCTAGGGGCAAGCTTACGATAACTTGCCTAACAAGTGGATAACGTCAAAGCGACGAAACCACTTAGGCTTGAGAAACAAGTGACCTCCCACTGTCCCACCAGCAATCCATAACAAGCCACCCAACAATGGATGTCTGCGTAACGTCTGTCTCCACCAGTCAGTCATAGTCTGACCATCGCTACGTTGTGCGTAAACGTCCCACCCAACAACAACCATAACCAGAACTAGCCAGCCTACCCAACCATCATTCCTGCGACTCTGCATCCTCAACAACCTCAGCATCCACAAGAACCTGCTGCTTCTTAGCAAAGAACGCTTCCAATGCAGACTGCTGCTCTAGTGCAGCAATACCAAGACGTACCCTGTCACTAGGATTCAAACCTAACAAACATTCCAAACGTCCCATAAGAACTTCAGCCTCAGCAGCCAACTTCAAAGCAGGATGAGCGACAGGCTGACCCATAGAACCTATAGCCATAATCCCATCTGTCTCATACAAATCCACAAGCGTTCTACGACGTTGTGTAATTTCCACATAGCGTCCAATACTAAGAGCATCACTAGGTTGGTAGAAGCCTCCTCCACCTTGCCAGATAGTAGACCACAATGCAGTCATCTCTTTAGTGAAATGCTTAGGAGCAGACGGTACAACAATGGTTCCTTCAATGGATACAGGAACCATCTTGTTAGAAGTCTTAGTCTTGGGTCTTGGCCCCATAGCCATTATGGATATTTGGCTTTCAAAACTTTAGACAATACTTGCCGCGTCAAACTACCAACAATGCCATCAGGCTTAATCCCACCAAAGCGTTGCGCGTTCTTGATAGCTTCCAGAGTCGCAGGCCCATGCAATCCATCTACTTTAATCTGTTGACCAAAGCCGGCAACAAGTGCTAACTGGATGTCACGCACACCAGTGTTCTGTTGGGGCCACACAACAGGGCCAGTGAGAATCGTGGTACCAAGATTGTGCAATGCAACATACAATGCAAGAAGGTCACCACCCGGAGAAGGGTTAGGTTTCTGTGCTACCACTGCAACAGGAATCTGCACAGGCTTAGGAGTCTGCGTGAATACCCATGCTGCTACAGCATCTCCGGGACACTGCGTAGCGTTAACCTGTCTGTGTGATAGGAGGCTTCCACCAAAGATGGTTGCAGCTTCCAGAATCGCAGGCTTATATTCTTCTACGAAAGGGTCACCTTGACCCATGAGAAGACAGATGCTTGCGTAAAGTCCATTGACTCCACCACCGTTTGCAGCACCTTCACAATTCCTACCGCGTCCTTCAATCAAAATCTGATGGGGACACGCAAAATAATTATACGCCACATCAATATAATTCTTACTCATCTCATAGCTTTGGATACCGCGTACCGCCGCGAGACACGCAGAATGTGGTTGTGCGTGGAGGTTCATCGCTCCACCACCAACCCAATGCATCACAAGACCCTTAGGATTACCAGCCTTCCAAGGCGTTACTGCACTCTTAGGTGGACGCGCGTTCCAAGTTTCTCTACTGTCAATCTGTACTGTCATCTGTCTCCTCTAGAATCTACGGACGCGCACTCCCCAATAAGCATCCGTGACCACCATAAAGTCCACAGAATTGGGCCAACATGGTGAAACTATTTGACGAAAGAAGCACTCTCAGGGTCACCAACAAACTGAGAAACAAGGCTCAGTAGCGCGCTGACTCCAGCAGCACCAGCACCAACAGCAAGCGCGCGCAAGCTGTTCACAGACATCTCAGTAGATACAACACTGACAGAAACGAAAGCAGTAGCAGCACCAATGAACGCACGCAAGGCACGCTCCAGAAGTCTCTTAGCAAACAGGCTCTTAGAAATCATCATGGTTCCTTTCATGCATAAACAATGCATAAACAAAAAAAGGCGTGACCACTTTCTGTGGTCAAAAAAAACGAATTGAAGACATAATCGACTCTTTTGTGCAAACGGAAGGGCAAGTCGCTCGGGTCAGGAAATCAATCAGTTGAACTTTTGACCACGGATTGTGGTGGTCATGGCTGCATATTTATGCATTGTTGTGCTTGTTATGCATCCTTTATCGTGGGTATGGTTTGTTTTTGTTCCACCTATGGTGGTTGCCAAGCGTACTGTTGCATCTCTTGCACATGGGTTGGAGGTTCGATATGTCATGGGTGCCTCCACTGTCTATTGGAAGTATGTGGTCAGCAGTGTCTGCTTTCCATCCACATCGTATACAGGCTGGATTAGATGCAAGGAGTAGCGCACGATTCTTAGGATAGTCTCCTGTGTATCGTCCTGTACGCGTGCGTGTGTCTTTGGAACGTGGTGCTGTGTGGTTACTACAGCTACTTCCACTGGTTGTGATGCCAGTGCATCCTAAGTGTTTGCAGGCTCTTGGTGCCATGTGTGTCCCTTGTGCGCTTCTCTGGCAGACGTAGTGTTCACATATGTGTGGTGTCTCGGTGTGCGCGTTATGTGGGAAGACATGGTGCCTCATACTATACTGCTATGGGGAGAATTGTGATATCTGTATTTGTTGTACGCACGCAGTGCGTTTATATGTTTACAGCTTACGCGTATAGGCTACGCGTATAGCCTATGTCTATAGTCTATGCCTGTATTCTTTAGGCGTATCTCCGCACTTCGTGCGGTACTCTTGTATTGAATAGGGCTATTTCCCTTCCCATACCATACTGCTATGGGAGAGCCTGTACAGATTATGTACAGGGTAGCTCATTGAATCTAAAATCTTTGGGGAGTCTGTTGCGTTCTGTTGGGAGCATGCCTGCCCAGATTCCTTCTTCTCCTTCGTCTAGAAGACTCTTCTCTAGGCAAGCTTGTCTGATGTGACAGTTGGAGCAGGCTATGACTATGTGTCGTGGGACGCAGGCTCTTCCTTTGCCTTCTGGGAAGAAGTCTCTTATGGGTATTCCTTTGCAGTTGGCTTTGTTCCAGTCTGTCATGGTAGTTCCTTTACGTTAGAGAGGCTGTGTGGCCCTAGAAGGTGCTATATATGTCTAGTGGGTGTCTAGGGCCACTATGGGAGTTACGTCTACTGACGGGGCTTCTAGGTACCTTAGCGGCGCTTCTGTGGCTGCTTGTCCCATTCGTCTAGGAGGATTCCTGCGACAGCATAGATATCCTTACTCTGTGTGTCTGTGATGTCACTGCTTGTGAGTATCTCTTCTACGACGTATGCTGCACTGTCACGATGCTGCTCCCAGAGATAACCCTGTGGGATAAGCAGGTCTTTGTGATTACACAGTTCTGTGACTGTGCCATTGAGTATCTCGCGTGCGCTTTCGTAGGTGGTCATGCTGTCTCCTCAAGCTCTTGAGTCTTGCAGTCGGCACAGCATGGTGCTGTGTTGTCTAAGCCATACCCATCTTGCCATGTGGTGTCTGTTGCTGGATTGTCACAAAACTCACAGCAGAGATATGCAACATTGAGTGGTGGTGGTGTGGTCATTGTGTTCCTTTCGGTGCTGGTGTCTCTTGCTGCGATTGCAACAAGAGTCTTACTGTGGTCAGTCTGTGCAGAGAAGGTCATCTAGTTCTTCAGATAGGAACCTTGCAGATGCGTCGTTGCCATTTGCGTACAAAGCCTTTATAGCGTGGATGTAGGAACCTCTATGCTTGCTTAATGCCATGCGTGCGATGCGTACCATCTTCAATGTGTTGGTGGTGTCTTCGTTCATGGTGTTCCTTTCGGTGCTGGTGTCTCTCTAACCTGTTGGCTAGAGAGTCTTGCTTGGTGTTATAGGGCTACGACGCTAACCCAGTCGCACTCAATGTTGAGCTTGACTTCGCGTCCTGCAAGAGCTTGTGCAAGCTCGTATGAGTTGGCGCTACCAACATAGTATTCAACACCATCGGTAGAACCGATGACCTTGAAGTTGTCTGTGGTTGTTGCCATTGCGTCCTCCTAGGGACTCTGTGGAAGGTCTTTCCTTCCGATGGGATGTAACCTACACTATCTGTACCCCATGTCAAGCATTGTTTTGGATATTTCTTCAAATTCTCGAGAATTTCCAGCACCAGCCTAGGATATTAGCCCAAAATAATTTCTACAAACGTACACATATCTACGTTTATAGAGACAATACAGATAGAGACTGCATCTCCCATAGCAGTAGAAGTGTATGGAAGATAAGGCACGCCAAGGTCATATAAATAGACAGAAAGGTAAACGTAAGCAAGCGATGGTTAGACGTACTCTGGAAGCCATCTATGGTGTGCAGGTCAACTGGACTCAACATAAATCTGAAGAAGAGAATTGGGTACATTTGCCTGTTGCTGTGGAGGTTAAAGCTGGTAAGCAAGTTGGCCCTATCCATACGCGCTATAAGAACGCACGCGCACAGCATGAGAAGAGCGTTCCTAACGACACTAGACCTTTCTTGTTTGTGGCGTGTCCTGATGGGGACAGTGACGCGTATGTTATAGTGCGTTTGTCAGAGTTCGAATCACTATTAAAGGAGACACTATGACAGCACCAGACTTTGCAGTAAAAGGGCCGGGAGGAAGATGGTACGAGCTACCAGACTCTATTGTGGATGGAGGCTTCAGGGGTATGAGTGTAACCACAGTGTTATCTAATGGTGTTCCTGCTCCAGCACTAAAGAAGTGGGGAGAGAACCAAGTAGCAGAATGGGCTGTAGCCAACCTCACAGAATGGAAAGACCTACCTAACGATGAAGCGTTAAAGCTGTTGAAGAACGCTCCGTACAGTACGCTCACAAAAGCTGGTAATCGTGGTACAGACATCCATGAGATTGCAGAACGTGTCGTAGGTGGCTTAGATGTAAACAGCTTTGAAGGTCAGGTTCATGGGAAGTTTGCACAGTACATCCGAGACTTTCTAGATGACTTTAAGGTAGAAGTCATATCGTTTGAGCGTACCGTCATTAACTTTGAGTATCTGTATGCAGGCTCTTATGACCTGCTGTGCAAGATAGACGGACGTACAGTGCTAGTGGATTGGAAGACTTCTAAGAGCGTCTATGGGAAGTTTGGTGTGCAGTTGGCTGCATACGCTAAAGCAGACTTAGAGCTTACTGAAGATGACGTTCTGGTGCCTATGCCACAAGTAGATGAGCTTGCTGTGGTACACTTGACAGAAGATGGTTACAAGTTCATTCCTGTAGTGACTCCTATAGATGACCTGTTCAATCTGTTTACGAAGATACGCAGTGTCGCGGACTTCACTGTGGCAGGAGAACGCAAAATATTAGGGAAGGCTATAAATGTCAATCGAAAGTAGAACCAAGAAGCTCTTTGAACGCATGGACAAGATGGACAAAGACCATCTTGGTACTGTGTGGGGAGCAGCAATGTTGGCTCAAATCAAGATGCCTTGGGATGACAATTCTATAGACATCATGTTCCAGACCTGTGACATGGTGGAAGCTGTCCCAGACTTTGAAGCACTTTCTGCAATGGTCTATACAGCTACGAAGGGTAGTGCTAAGAATCCTTGCAAGATATCTGATGCAGAGTACCGTACTGTAATGTATCTTGCTAACAAGACCACACAAGTGGGAAACGAAATAACTAACGAAAGAGAGAACTAAATATGTCACATCCGTTTGACACGCTCCAAGGCAGTGGTGGTGGTGGAACATTTGTTAAGTGGGAAGAGGAAGGTCAGCAGGTTGTTGGCATCATCCGTTCACTAGACGTAGTGCGTGACCACTTTGCTGACCCTAACGATAAGAACGCAGCGATGCATCCACGCTTGACCATTGACACTAAAGATGGTGAAAAGATTGTAACCTGTGGACAAGCACAGCTACGTTCTAAAGTTATTGAGGCTCACCAGCAGCATGGTCTTAACATTGGTGACCACATCACCATCACCTATACAGGTATAGAAAGCCTTAAAGGTGGGAAGACAATGAAGTGCTTCATGGTTGCAGTAGAAGAGACAACCAGCAGTAGCGTCTGGGACGATAAAGAACCCTTCTAGGTAGGGGAGGCAAGTAGTGGGGGTCGCGACCTGTCAAGTTGTGACTTAATGTGAGGCAAGTACTCTAAGTTTTGTCATACCATTTATACTTCCTGTCGTGTGGCAGGCTAGAGGGTAGAAGCAAAACGAAGAAGAACAAGTCTCTCCCCACTTACCCTGAATGGCATACTCTGTGGTTCAAGTCCACAGCAGGGACAAACATAACCATAGACAGGAGAAACATGACACCACTAGACAAAGTAATAGAACGCTTAGACGCTAAAGGCTGTAACGCAAAGCGTGGTGCTGCTGGTTGGCAAGCACAATGTCCATCACATGCAGATAAAGCACCTTCTCTATCAGTCAGTGAGACTGAGCTGGGGAAGGTGCTTCTCTATTGTTTTGCAGGTTGTAGTACTCAGGATGTTATGAGTGCGCTTGACCTAACCTTCTCTGACCTGTTTGCACGCGATGGACGGACAGTACCTTCTGATGCTGATGGTAAGACGTTCAAAGCAGATTATCACTACCGTTCTGCTGACGGAACCATGTTATATCGCGTACGCAAATATGCTTACCCTAACGGACAGAAGACCTTCAGACAACAAGCGTTCTTAGATGGCAATTTCCAGCATACGATGGGAGCAGTAGAGCGTGTCCTATACCAGTTGCCACAAGTAGTGCGTGGCATTGCACAAGGTAAGCCTGTGTGGATTGTGGAAGGAGAGAAAGACGCAGAGAACCTGTCTATGCATGCAGGGATTGTTGCTACTTGTAATCCCGGTGGTGCTGACAATGGTACTGGTAACAAGTTTACACAGGCAATGGTTAGCGCACTGGATAAGGCTACAGAAATAGTAGTCTGCATAGACAATGACCCACCCGGTGAGCAGCATGGACGCGGTGTGTATCGTCGTCTGATGCGTGACGGACGGACACTAAGCATTGTACGTCCCACAATAGGTAAAGACATTAGTGAACATCTTGCTGGTGGTGGCACTGTTGCCACACTAGAACTGTTAGACAGTAGTGAATCTCCTACAGGATGGGTAGATGAAAGCCCATTGCTGTTAGAAGAGCCTGAGAACCCTAACGGATGGTGGCCTATAGATGCTACTGCCTATCTAGACGGTAGCTATACGCCTATTGTCCCTACAGTGTTGACACGTTCTGATGGTCAAGGGTTGTTCTATATTGCTAAAGTTAACAGCCTCTTTGGAGAGTCAGGCAGTGGCAAGAGTTGGGTATTGCTTCATGCTCTAGCACAACAGATAACGCTAGGTCACGATGTCGCATATATAGATTACGAAGACAGTCCCGGTAGCGTCATTGAACGTCTAGTGCTACTTGGATTGACTCCATCTGAAGTGCAAGAACGCTTCCACTATGTGAAGCCTTGGGGAGATATCACAGAACCAGAGATGGAACGCTTATGTGAGTTCCTTATCTCAAGACACTGTACTGCTATAGGGATAGACAGTGCAGGAGAAGCATTGGCAATGGCTAGCAGGAACCCTAATGCTGACGAAGAAGTAGCAACATGGTATAGGCAAGTACCGCGCAGGCTCGCACAGACTGGTGCTGCTGTCATCCTTGTAGACCACATAGCCAAATCTAGTGAAGGTAGACCCACAGCGATTGGTAGCCAACGTAAGAAAGCAGCGATAGATGGAGCATCGTATGCGGTACATACAGAGGTTCCATTCTCGCGTGGACACTTAGGTGAACCGGGACTCTTGCGTATCTCCTGTAGCAAGGACAGACATGGACAGTTTGCTAATGGTGCTACAGCAGCCTTAGCAAGCATCAGTACGCAACAAGGAGTACATATAGTGCTTACAGACGCACGCAACCCTATAGCGAAGACGGTACAGAAGGTGGATATGAAGTTAGAGGAACGCGCTACCAGTTGGATTGAAGCACAGACAGAAGCGTGGACTCTCGCAGATTTTAACAATGCTGTAGGTGGTGATACTTCAGAACGCTTTACTATCCGTACACAGAAGGTCAATCACTTGTGGCGTGCGACTGGAGAGAAGCGTGGTCTAGAAGGCTTGTATATAACGATACGTCCAGAAGAGATGTTTGCTTCTCCTGTTGAAGCTACAAAGTTTACAGGGTAGGGGACACTTTGTACTTAGGTATAGGAACATATATTCAACTATGAAAGGTATTAGATGACAGAACCAGAGAGTATTGCAGAGAAGCGTATCGTCCATTTGGAGCGTGAGGTTGCGCGCATACGCGCAGAACGGAACAGTGCGCGAGCAGCACATAAGACAGCAGAGAAAGAGACTACAAAGTATGAACGTGCCAACAGTCTGCTGGTAAAGGCTAGCAAGGTTAGTGTGGAGAGTGTACCTTGGAAGACTCCACGCAACAAGGTAGCGCGCAAAGGTGCTGCAACAGCCTTAGTCATGTTGTCTGACCTTCACTTGGATGAGATTGTACCGCCAGAAGAAGTAGGTGGAATGAACGCCTACAACAGAGAGATAGCCCTACAACGATTACAGCGAACTGCTGACGGAGCTATCCACCTAGGTAAGAACCTTATGGGAGGCTTTGAGTATCAAGGTGCCATAGTTATTCTTGGTGGTGACATGGTTGCAGGCAACCTCCATGATACAGAAGCCTTCAATGAATCGCACTCAATGATTCATACAGTAAACTTCTGGGTAGACCATCTAGCAAGATTCTTAGAGACTATTGCAGATGCCTATGGCCCTACACACGTTGTTAGTGTTGTAGGTAATCATGGCAGGCTGACATTGAAGCCACGCACTAAGGGGCGCGTGGAAGACAATTGGGATTATCTGCTATCCATCATGTTGCAACGTCACTTCAAACCAGATAAACGCTTCACTTGGAACATCCCACTTAGTGCTGACGCACTAGTAGAAATCTATGGACGGAAGATGCTGGTAACGCATGGTGACCAGATGGGCAGTGGCAGTGGTCTAGCAGGGTTAGTGGTTCCTGCTTCTATGTTGGATGCTAAGAAACGCAAACGTAACAGCACCTTTGGTCAGGGCCATGACCATATGTTCATGGGACACTGGCATCAGTATTTGCGTACAGGCAAGGTCACAATCAACGGAGCGTTAAAGGGTCTAGATGAGTATGCGTTCTTAG
>Ga0209596_1001507_pt1 | contig 19939 bp, 23 predicted proteins | sample M_130807_MF_Meta_FD_187314 | JGI IMG/M metagenome (GOLD analysis project Ga0209596, IMG submission 187314) | Freshwater microbial communities from Lake Montjoie, Canada to study carbon cycling - M_130807_MF_MetaG (SPAdes) (version 2) | ecosystem: Environmental > Aquatic > Freshwater > Lake...
ACGATAGGATTACAGCCATAAAAACAGGTATGTATAGAATCATCTATAGCGGGAGCGTAAAACACGCCGGAGGAGGCAAACTTGACCTTATTTTTAGGACATACGTTAACGGGGTTGCTTTCGGAGTTGCCCGAATGCAAACAATAGATAATGGAAGCGATTATCATCCTTTCTGTTTTGAAGATATCTGCAGTAGCATGGGCTATGTTGAATTATGGGCTGTTTCAAGTAGTTTAGAAAACTATACTTTCTACTCGGTAAGCATGTCGGTTGTGAGATTTGGAAGTGTGTAAGGACCTTAGAAACGTCTCAAACGTTGTTTTTTCAATATCATTTACAGTATTGAAAAATCTAATTATTTGTCTTTCTAGCTTTTATTTTCTGGAGAATCTTTTCCCTGTTCTTATAGTAGTATTTAAGGCTATTTTGACTTAGTCGTTGGTTTAAGAGTTTTACTGCGTCGGTTCTGACAGGCGATAGCGAAGAGAGAAGTTTTTCTCGGTTAAAGATAATAAGATGTCTTCGATACCATTTTTCTTCGTCGGTAAGTTGACTTACTGGTTTGGAAAGAACATATGTCATTTTGGGTTGCTTTATCCATTGCTTCTCCTCCATATTTTATTATAGAATGAAAAAAGAAAAGATTGGTTAAAAAGAAAATGAGACCATTTTTTGCTAGAATTGGTTCAAAATCAACTTTAGTAAAGCATATCATTCCTATGTTTCCGGAACACAAAACATACGTAGAACCATTTTTAGGTAGTGGTGCTGTTTTCTTTAAAAAAGAAGAAAGCCAACTTGAAGTTCTAAATGACCTTGATAAATCTCTTTACGATGATTACATGCATTTGAAGTCTGTTAAACTAGAAAATATACCTGATAGTTTAGATGATTATAATAAGTTCTATAATGAAGCTGAAAATACGCCTACAAATAAGCTTTTAAAGTCTATTCTTATTCGAAACAATACTTTTAACTGCTGTGGAAAAGGGAAAATTTATGATAAGGGAAATCCTCTTAATAAACTTAAACTTGTCGATGATTATCAAAATAGACTTAGAAAAGCCATTTTCCATAATACTTCATACGAAGAGATATTACGGGATTATGATAGTGAAACTACATTCTTCTATTTAGATCCTCCGTATGAAGGAAGCAAAGGCCTTTACTCTCATTATGTATTCGACTACGATAAATTTAGAGATATTCTAAGTTCTCTAAAGGGCAAATGGTTATTATCCATTAACGATAGTGAAAGAATAAGAGAGCTTTTCAAGGAGTATAAAATAGTAACTGTTTCAACCGCAAAGACAGCACCTCCTAAAAATGGAAAAAAGATAGGTAGATGTGGGAATAAACGAAACGAGTTGCTTATTTCTAATTTTTGAAAAATTAATTTAAAAAATATTTTTCTTGTAATATATAAAAATGGATCACGTTAAACGCGGAAAAGGACGACCGGCAAAGTATTCTTCGGATGAAGAGAGGAAAGAAGCTAAAAAGATAAACGATAAGAAAGCTTATCTTAAGTATAAGGAAAATGAATTACGTAATAAGAAACTAGCAGAAGAGTTTAAAAAGTTAAAACAGATTTTAGAAGGTCAAATTGAGGTTCATTAATTTTTTTCATTTTTGTGGGAAATGAAAAAATTTGATTTAAAAAATATTTTCTTATAATTTATAAAATGGATGTAACTAAATTGCTTAAAAGTTGTCGGACTGCACAAGCGTATTCTACCCACGTTGGGATGGGTGAGAAGCATAGGGGTAAATATCTCTTCACTAGGGATAATCTAGAAAATCTCTGGAGTTTATTACCAAGACCTATCTGTTTAGCTGAAAAGCACCAGAAATATACCCAACTTGTAATCGATGTTGATTTATCCGCTGAAAGAGCGGACTTATATACTACTAATGATGTTGAAAAATTAATACAAATAATTCATACTGTCGTTAAGACTGAAGTTTATGATGTAGATGAAAAGGAATTAATATGTGTCTATCTAAGCAAACCACCTTACAAGAAATCTGAAACAATATGGAAAAACGGGTTCCATTTACAGTTTCCATACCTCTTCCTTAATCAAGACGATATGAAAACTACTATTTTTCCTAGTATCATTTCAAAAGTGAAAGAAAGCATCTTATTTCCACTATTTGAAAACAAGGACAAAATCATTGATTGTGCTTCTATTTCTAATCCTTGGCTTATGTATGGTTGCGTTAAAGAAGAGGGTAAAGACCCCTATTTAGTAGATACAATATATGATTTTAAGTTAAATAAATGCGATGAATCTGTCTTTTCAGACTATAAACTATACGATATGAATGAAAAGGAAATCCCTATGACCGACGTAAAATCCCTCTTTCCTCGTATCCTTAGCGTTATTCCTTATAACCGAAAAGTCAAAGAGATAAAGAAAGCTAAGATAGTCTTTGTTGACGATAAAGAACAAGTTTTTGAGGTTAAAGATAATTATGACGAGGAGATTCATTCGCGCTCAGGCGCGACAAAAACCGATTTATCTTCCCTTCGTTCCCTTCTACATATGATATCCCCTTCTAGGTCAGATGACTATATGGATTGGAAGAAGATAGGTTGGCTTTTACATTACGAAACTAACGGTAGCGATGAAGGATTAGAACTATGGAAGGAATTTAGCGAATTAAGCCCTAAATACGATGAAACCAAATGTGATTTCGAATGGGCGCGTATTACACACAAGGATAACGGGGTTAAAATCGGAACGCTTAAATACTACGCTAAAGTAGACTCTCCAGATGAATATAAGAAATGGCTTAGCGCGTTAAATAAATCATTTGAAATTGAACGTGAAATACCTTGGAATTTATATACTTCTAAATTAGACGAAGAATACAATGAATGGGTAACACACAAGAAAGATGATATCTATTACTCCGCTCTAAACGAAGTTCTTAAGGATATGAATAACTATATCATCGCTGTTATAGGAACAAGCAAACCATATTTTCTTATTCGTAACGTAAAGAAAGATGCGCTTGGAAATGACTATATTACATACGTTAGACAATTAAAAGGTTCATTAAAAGATACTTATCAACCATTTGGGTTTAAGATGATCGGAAAGAAACCAAAAACCATTAAATTCATCGATAAATGGCTTGAATGGGTTGGAAGAAGGTCTGTTCTAGAAGAAACGTTTGTTTCCAAAGATAAAGAGATTCCTAATACCTTTAATACATTCAATGGGTTTAGTATTTCGGAAGAGATGGCTCGAAAACATGGAAATAAAGATATTTCTGGATTGCTAAATTTTATACTTGTTGCATGGGCTAATAATAATCATGAAATATACGATTGGATATTAAACTGGTTTGCCCATATAGTTCAAAAGCCTTTGGATAAGATGAATACATGTATTGTTCTTCAGGGAGAAGAAGGTATTGGAAAGGGTATGGTTATCCAGAAGTTCATAGATATTCTTGGTCGTCATTATACCTGCCAGCCAACGACACCAGATGATATTTTAGGTAACTTTAACAGTATTATTGATAAGAAAGCTTTGTTATTCCTAGATGAACTAACATGGGGTGGAAACAAAGAAAAATCTGGTGTTTTAAAGAAAATCATTACCGAGAAGAATGGGACGATTAATGAAAAAGGAATACCTCAGAGACCTTTCGTTAACGTAGCAAATGTAATTATGAGTTCCAACGAGGATTGGGTTATTCCAGCAGGAAATAACGCTAGACGATTTATGGTATTAAATGTCCAAAATACAGAACTAGATAAAAGTAAGGTATATGATGCGTGTCCTTATTCATTTGCAAAGTTTCTTTACGAAAGAGATATTAGTTCTTTCCAGTCAGATAAGATAATAACTACTACAGCTTTAATGCACCAGAAAGAATTAACTACTGACTATATAGGTAAATTCTTACTTGATGTAGCTAGAAATGTAATTAACATTGGCCATAAAGATGAGGAGACCGTTCTCAAAGTTCAAAAAACCGATTTACTGACGCATTACAAGGATTATCATAGCGATAAATACAATACACCTAGTTCTTTTTTCAAGAAATTAAAGAGTATGATTGGTGATATAGTTGAATCTAGAATTGGTTCTTCCACTCAAGTTAGAGTAATCCATTTCCCTTCCATTAAGACATTAAAAGAACGATTAAACATATACTTCAAACAAGATATGTTTATAGAGGATAACGAAACAATAGAAATCGAAGATGATTAAAGCTTATTTTTTGAAAAAAATAAACTTTTGGATTTTACTTTTCTTCCTTGACTAACGGGAAAAAATCCCTGATGTATTTCCTGAGCTTCCCGTTCTGTCAGTCAAGGAAGAAAAAAACACCTCGTTTTCAGAAATTTTAAAAAAAGAAAAAGGAAAAAATATTTTTTAGGTTTTTTGGAAAATCTGGTTGACTTCCTTGACTTCCTTGACAGAACGGAAGAAACTCCTGTTCTATTACTGTGCTCTCCGTTCTGTCAACCAAATTTACTTATTTATGTAAAAATTATTTGGTTGACAGAACGGAGAATAATTCCTGTTCTTTCCTGTGCTCTCCGTTCTGTCAACCAAAATTTCCAACTTTTCCAACTTTTTCCTTTCTCTCTGAATAACAACTCATAAGCGTAAAATATCAAACGGTAAATTTTATAATAAAATCTAAAGAAATAAAATTTTCTTACAATGAATAAATAATGCACGATTTTGAAAATATCGATTACGAATGGATCTACGTCAATGGCTCTGAGTATTATAGACGCATACCAGATTCCCAAACTCTATCTGCCTCTGAAATGCCTAAGAAATTCACCCAAACCCTCAAAGATATCACTGGCGATAGCAATCTAGATAACTATGAACCTGCTGATAACATAATTTATGACTCATCCAAAGGACAAAAATGTATCTGTTCTCACGATATAACTAAACCTAGCTTTATTAGATACAAACTCAATAATACAGTGATACAAGTTGGAAATGAATGTATAAACAAGCTGAATAAAACTCTCTTTAAGGCAATGAAAAATGGAACTTGTAAAACATGCAAACACGCGCTTACTGACCTTAGGAAATCATATGCCAAGAAAGGATATTGTTCATCTGTATGTCAGATTAAATGCGCTTGTGGTAAAATGAAAGGTGTAAACTACGACCAATGCTATCGTTGTTATACTAAGAAGTATTCTCTACCTTCTTTTTTAAACAACAGGTTAATTTAAGCCATATGGATGGTTTGTCCCCTTCCTTCTTTTCCTTATCCTCAATGGATACTTCTACTGTATCGTTTTCTACCTTAACATCAACTAAAACCGCACCAGAACTAATTTGAAGACTCATTTTATATACGAAAAGATAAAGAATGCACGATGATACTATTTTCCTGTTAGTTATGAGTATCGTCTTTACAGTATCCTATTTTTGCAAATTGAATTTTTAAAGCATCTACTAGCTTTAAAAATGTAAATGTCGACTGACAAGGTTAAGAAGGTTGAAAAATATATTGACAAGAAGTTAAATGATGATGAACTTGTCGATATGGTAAAGCGGATTATGGAACGAAGGAAGATTAAAACCTATATCATTATCCCTAATGAACACAATGATAATGTAACCGAAACCATCGATAATATTCTGATGCTGTCTAGTTTAGCTAAAAAAGAGAAGTTAGCTAAAAAAAAGGAGTTGTCTAAAAATGAACGTGTAAGCCTTGGAAAAATGATTAAGAAAAAACTTATGGAGGAATTCGAATAAGATAACTTTCCAATATTATAATTTATATTGGAAAACTAACGTTTGGGCGATGAGTAAGGGGTAGACCTTACTTTTATTATACTATATCTTTTTCCTCGTCACTATCACTAACACCAAACAACTTGGAATGTAGGATACTAATGATATTCGTTAGCATCATCTCTATCTTTAGAATCTTGGCTATTAGGAATTCATGAGATAAGGTCGCTTCCTTTTCTTTTGACTTCATTTATTTATACCATACTTACTTTAACATTGTTTCCGGAACAAATGTCATTGCAATCAATACAGCACATAATGTTTAAACTGATACGTTGCTTCTGGTTAAGCTTCTCTTTAAGATTGGCTTCTTCATGCTTAGTTTTACAACGCTGGACTCGCCTCTGTATAGCCTTTCGAAGGAGTTTGAATGCTTTTTCTCTTTGATACTGTTTATGACTTTCTTGTTTTCTTCTATCTTTTTCCGTATCTCTAATTCCTTGTTTTGCTCTTGGAGTTTTTTTTCGATCGTTTCTTTCTCCTCTTGCAAAGCCTTCATCTTTAAAGAAAAGTTTTCCTTCATCTTTTCCATCATAGCTTCGTCTGCCTCTTGCTTGATTTCAGAGACGGAAATCTCCCTATTAAGGATATCACTCATTTGTTCATCTATCTTCTTTTGTTGAAGGTAGAAATCCTTCACTTTTTCAAGCTCTGCAATGTGTTCTCTTCGCAATGTAGAAACACGATCCATTTTCTCCTGTTTGATTCTTTCTAATTCATTTACAAGTTCGCTAAGCTTCTTTTCGTGGTCCTTTTTGAGATTTTCAAGTGCTCGTTTCGCACAATCCAATTCAGCTTTAGCATACCGTAATTCTTCCTCTTTATCATCCGCGTCTCGGAATAAGTCAGGTAATGTATACTCGTCCATTTTTTATTTTAGAAAAGTTTTAAAATGTTATTCTTCATTTGGCTTTCAGTCGCTCGGTATCTATCGTAAGGAGCAGGTTGGGAACTCTCTTTTGCATCAAAGCGCTTGATAAGACCATCTAGTTTCGATTGTAGATCCGAAAGACCAGTATTATCAACAACAGGTTTCTTCTCCTTCTTTTTCTTTTTAACGATAACTTCTTCTTCCGATTCAGATTCCGATTCCTCTTCTTCCGAAGTTACAGGAGTAGTATGCTTCTTCTTTTTAGGCTTAGGTTGTGCTTTGACTTTTTGCGCTTGTTTCTTCTTATTAGCTTTAGCCTGCCTAGCCTTAACGAGAAGATTGCGTAATCTCTCCCGTTCATCATCCGTTATCTTCTTTTTAGGTTTAGCTTTCGGCTTCTTTTCCACTTCTTGTTCTTCGTCGGATAGGTTAATAACAACTTCTTCATGGTCGCTCATTTTTTATTATAAAATATAAAAAATTTATTTCTAGAAAAATGACACAGGTCAAGGATTTCCGATACTTCTACATTACATCGGGTAATCAACTTAGCAACACAAATACCTTCTCTATCTATCTCGATATTCCAGAGAATAGATACGATCGGGTAACACTAACCAATATAAACATCCCCGTATCGTTTTACGTCATCCAGAATGGTCATAACCAGTTTGTTTTACGCGAAAACTCTACTTCGGTTACCATTACTATACCAGAGGGAAACTATAATATCAATAGCTTCATTACAGCTTTAACTTCTTTATTAAATGCAAACTCTCCAAATGGGCTTACCTATAGCTTATCCATACCTAATACATTTAGCCAATGTTCGACAGGGAAGATAACTTACGTTCAAAACAATGGTGCTATCCAATCATCGTTTACCTTTCCAGAACAAAGCCATGTATACGAACAGTTTGGTTTCAACCGACAATCTACCGCTTACTTTTCTGGAACTACCCTAACAAGTAGCAATGTAGTTAAATTTATCCCAGAGGATAGTATCCATCTACACTCTAATTTAGTAGGAACAACATCGGGAGATGATATCATTTCGGAGGCGTATTTTTCCAACTCGATTCCATTTAGCAATATAACCTATAGCAATCCAAACCCGTATCAGACTGCTAAATACCTAAACAATGGTATTAAGTATGCTTCATTTAGCGTCACGAATGAATATAACGATCCGATATACTTGAATGGGCTTAATATATCGATGACTCTACTTGTTTATAAGGAGATAACGATAAATGATATATTAGAGAGCTTTTGCAAGTTACTAACAATTAAGATTCACCAGGCCGATGAAAAAGTTGAAGAAGAAAAAAGAAAAGAAATTTTATCTAGAATATGAATAAATGTCGCTTCTAGCTCCTCAGATTAGTTTTCGTGATGAAAACATGCGAGTGCCGAGATATCGCCTTGCTAAAATTCCTCTTAATAACTTAAGCAGTTCTTCGGTTAACCTATCGACTTCTTCGACTACTCTACTCGAGTGGAAAATCCCTGCAAACTCAGTCATTAATCTTTCCCGTTCTTATTTATCGTATCAACTCGTTGTTCCTGCCTTAGCTGGCAACGCGTCCTGCATCCACGAATCGGGCTGTCCGATCCGAGATATTTATTTCGGGAACTCAAGTGGGGTAGGTATTCTAGACCTTAAAAATGCCGATGTTTTTTGCGAGGCTACTCGTCCTCTCAAAACATCTCTTAAAGATTTCCTCTCGCAGGATCAGATTTCTGGTCATTTCCCCGCTCGTCAACCTGCAAGTTCCAACGTTCTTCCCTTTTCCCGTGATGGTCTGTCGGCTGGAACGGAAATTGCCTCTTCGGTAGACCAACTCGAACAACAGTATCTCGCTGTATCGAATGTTCTTGCTACTGCCGTTACGTCCACGAAGGTATGGCCTCTATCTAACTTCAAGGATACTATTTTGTCCATCGATAAAGATATGGCGTTCGGAAACGATATGTATCTCCGTGCCTTCTGGAACTCCCAGGAACGTCTATATTACTACACTTCGACCCCTGCCCAACCCCAAAGCAATGTAACCCTTCCTACGGTAAGCACTACGTTAAATAACGTGTATCTTTATCTTGCAATAGAAGAGAACAGAGATGTAGCTAATTCTATCATGGAAGCCCTTCGTTCTGGTTCGATTCGTATGAAGGTGCCTTACCCTTTCAGTTATCGCTTCTCTACTTCTGGTGCATCTACTTCAAGTTCGTTCAGCTTCACGCTTACAAAGAACTACGGTAGCGTTCTTAAGCGTCTTCATATCGTTCCTTATAACGGCTATGAAAAGGGTAACCAATCGTATAACCATGCAAATGTCAATGGCTCGAAATTAACCTCGTTCCAAGTCAGTTTAGATGGCCGTCCTCTTTCGGATGCTCAGATTACCTGCTACAATCCTAATTCGACTATAGTCCCTACCGGAACAGTGGCCCCGTCCAACGTTTTCTGCGAAGATTACCGTGAAATGCTTCCAGCTCTCCATAGCTCGTGTATACTCAACTATCCCATGTTCCAAACTAACTGGTCGTATCTCCAACAATGGGGTGAACAACTCAACGATGCTAAACTCCCCGATGTGGAAGACAGTCGTATCCCCGATGGTCTCGATCTTCGTAATGCGGGTGATCGCGTTATCTCTTTCACTGCTAACTGCCCAGCTATTGCCCAGGCTACTAACGAAAACAATGCTAATGGTCTTATTATGTATGCTATGTGCCTCTTCCAGCGCGATTTACTCGTTGCTCCAGATGGCATCATTCTACAGTAATAACTTCGTTAACTTCAAAAAAACAAAAACTAAAAAATTTTTTATTTCTAAAATAAAAAATGACTGCTGAACCCCAAAAGATTCTTTGCCCATGTGGAAGCCAGATTACCCTTAGAAACAAGACCCAACATGAAAAGTCCCAAAAGCACCTTATAGGAATGACGAAAGCATCCATCTGCGATCTAAATGAGAATGAACCAGTGAAGGATGTGATTAAGAAACTTAGCAACGCTACCCTAACCGATGATGATTTTAAAAAACAAGTTCTAACTCGTTTAGAGTATATTTTAGAGGTGCTTACTAAGGTATATGATGGAGTCGAAGGATTATACGATGAAGATGAAGATGCGGAAGGAGATGAAGTAGATGAAGTAGAAAATCAAAAGTGAAAAATTATTATTTCTTTTAATAAATGTCTGATTCCGGTCTTTCGACAAATCCCGTAGCCAGTTTTTCTGGGTTACCTTTTACCCCCAATCCTGTTCTTCGCCTAAAGGCACTTCCCGATTCTGCTTACACTATAACCCAGGCCGATTCGGGTTGCTTACTTACCCTAGGTGCTCTCGGTGCTAATAGAACGTATACCCTAGGCCCTGTAGCTGATAATGTCGGTGTTTCGGTGCGTGTCGTTGTTCGCGCTTCTCCCGTTAATACTGCAACTTTCCAAGGCCCTGTTGGGTTAATGAAAGGGACTATTCAATTAACCGCAAACGCTGCCGGCACAACGGTTACTTATGCTAACGCTCCTTCGGCTGGTGTTCGTTCCGTTGCTACTACTGCTGATGTAAGCGTAGGTTCTAGCGTAAATCTATTCTGCGATGGTGTTTCGTGGCATTGTAACTCTGTGGTAGGTGCTGGTAATGCCGGTCCTACTGCTCAGTGGGCTTTTGCATAAATGCCATCTTTTTTATACTAAACACAGTATAAAAATCAATCCAAAAGTTCTTCCTTTAATAAAAGAACTAGCAAATGGTCTTTCTTCCTTCCGTTATAGAACCTCTTTCCGGCTTCGTTGGATTTTTGTCGGAAAAGTGTCAATTCCTCAGGGGTCATCTTGGAAAGTTTTTCCTTGTATCTAAATCTACAGTAAGCACGTTTATAATCCCTTTCTTTGTCATTCAAACTAGCGAGAGGCTTATTTAATACATATGAAAGCTCCTTTTTTATTTCAAAAGTTTCCATTTATCATAATAGAAATAAAAAATATTAAATATCTTCGTATTCCAAGTTAGCTAGATATTGTTCTTTGAAAGCTGAATACAAGGCTATTAATGGGTCACTTGGACAGTTATCACATTCTAGGTATAACGAGTTAATTTCAAAGTAGTTATCACGTTGGTCCGAAACATACATATAAAAGACAGTATAAAGGACATATTTAGTTTCTCTTTTTTCCTGCCGAAATTCTCCCTTGCAAGTAATCTGAACACTTGGTATAGCTACATTGTGGAACTGCTTTAGCGGATAAGAGGATAGTAGTTTGATTCCCATTTATTATAACTTGAGTTCTTCTAAAACTTTGTTTACTTTCTCCTTATTTTCCTCGATGTAACTCATCGTGCTAGATATATTACTATGTCCTAAGGCTGATTTCAGGCCTAGAATATCCTCATTGAGATTTTTGTAGACTAATCTACTAAATGTTTTTCTAGCTGTGTGGGTAGAAAGCTTTCCATCTAAAAGACAAGCATTAAAGGTAGTTTTAAAGATGTTTAAGGCCTGTCGATTCATCAAATCACCCTTCTTTGAAAACCATAGTCCTTTCTGTTTATTCTCCAAGTCCCATAAACGATAGTGATCGAAGTAGTCTTCTAATATCTTCTTGCAGTTACTATTAATTACGCCTGTTCTTCCTGCGCGTTTGCCTTTGGTATTATTCTTTTGAAGATAGACGTAGCTAGAGATAGTTTTACCGTGTCCCATAACATCGGATAGTTTCAAGGATAAGACTTCGTTGATACGGAAGCCAGTATAGATAGTAAAGAAGATAAGGGTCTTGTCTCGAGTTAGTAGGTTATACTTATCTATGTCTGGATCACCAGCGTAGATGTCAAAGTAGGCCCCGATTTTTTTCAGTTCATCGTCTGATAGTGGTCGTGATCCTTTCATTTTCCTTTATAGAATCGCGGAAAATATGTATTTTCTGCAATGCATTTTCACGGAAGTTTTGAATATTGCGCTATTCAAAACAATATGGTGATTAGAAATTTCGAACGTAGTTATAGTGCATTTCTACTGCTCTTCCCTGCCGTAGGGCTCTCCATCTTGCTTGGTCTCGTAAAAAGCTATTTCCTACCGGATAATAGTATTTCTTACCACTCCTTCCCCATCGGTAGAAATGACCTTCTTTATCCTTTCCATTAACAAGTGGCATTCTTTATTCTAATCCTTATTTTTCCACCTTCAATTAATTGCTGTGCTTTAGCTCCAGTATCTGTAGCAAACCTAGCTATTTTTTGCACGTATTCAGGTAGGCCTTTTACTAGTTCTTCCACTGGCTGATAAATAAAATCAACCAAATCCTTAGATAATGAAGGTATATTCGCCTTCAATATACCCAAAATAAACTTTTGACAGTTCCGTGAGAGTGCATCATATTGGAAAAATTCCGTATCGTTCATAGCCCTTCTTGCCTTTTCTAACATTTCACCCACAGTTAACCCTTTAGGAACATTCGGAACGCCATAGTTGTCCATCGCTATTCCTTTAACCGGGACAATGTTTATCCTAGCATTCTTTTCTATCTTCAAACGTCCCTTCGTCGTAGCTACGTTCATGCTTAAATGATAGAAGCGGTCATAACCTAGCTTCTTTTGAATCTCTCCAAATTTACCTAGAGAGATAAAGTTAAGAAACTTTGTAATCATACCATTTACAGGTTCTCGCTGAACGGATATACCTGTAATTTCTGCATCCTTGTAGCTATCTAATACTTTTTGAGCTGAAGGAGGGAGACGATTGGGTGGGAAAAACAGTTTTTCCTTTACAAACTGCTTTACCTTTTCTGGAATTAGTTTTCCAAAGCTAGGAAGGTATTGAACGAATCCACCATGCTGTTCCTTGAACTTTTTAATATCCCTTTCACCTTTCATTACATCGCTAAATCCAGATGCATCACGGAAAGGTTTCCCTCTGAATCGGTCGGTTAAAAATCGGATACAAAACCAACCACAATTAGAGCTTCGTTCATTTTGCAGGGCGATACGATTTTGCTTGAACTTTAAGAGTAGTTTACAATTTAACTTTTCAGAAATCTGTTTAAGGTCAGACATCATTCTTTCATTGGGTTCATCCGCATACGAATCAAAGAAGTTGATTTCGTATTCCCCATTTGGCGTTCCGTCAAAATAACAAGCTTGCCAGTGTTCTCCCTTTTTGTTTATTGGGTCGGTATTGATAATAAAACCACCTTTGCTATGTTCTTTGACCTTTGGAAGAATCTGCGTAAGAACTTGGTCTTTTCCGATAGTTCCAAGGTAATGAGGAAACTTAGACATTAACTCATCGATTTTAAAGTTGGAAATGCCGTCTTCAGCTGAATATTTACCTTGTCCTTGGATTTGAGCTTCTGGAATAGGAGGAGGAGGTTGGGATTGTTCTATTGGTTCGTCTTCTAAATTAACTTTTAATTGTTCGGGAGCTTGAACACCTTGTGCTTCAGCACGAATTTCTACATTTTCTGGATCTAAAACACCACGATCAAGTGCATTTTCAATTAAACTACTTAATATATTTGATGCCGTCTTTTCTGGTTTAGGTATATTTAGAATTTTGAGAAGAGCGCTAATCTGAACTGAATTGATACGTTTAGGCATGACATATGTAACTTCACCAGTTTTGCTTATGTTAAGATACTTAACTCTATCATTTTCTATTTCTTCGAAAGCAGGATTTTTAGAACCAGTAAGTAGCTTATAATACAATGGATTTTCCATAAAAGGAATTTCGTAGCTCTTTTTAATGGTAATAGTTTGTGGTTTTGCACCCGATATTGTTCTAGTTAGTCTACTAAGGTAACCTTCATTTTCAGGTGGAGCTATTTGAACTTCTTCAGTTTTAACGTCTTGTATTTCTGGAATAACTTCTTCTGGTTTAGGTTTTCGTATAACTCTACCACGTGGTTTAGGTTTTTCTTCTTCTGGTTTTTTAGCTTCTTCCTCAGCTTTATTTAGAAGTTCTTCTAATTGAGCTACCGATTTCTGACCGGTAGGAAAAATCCCAAATTCCTTTAAGCGTTCCAATAGAGCTGGTTTTTGGGGTTTCCTTCCTCTAGTTTCAACTGTAGGCTGTGGTATCTTAAATTTAGGAGTCCATCCAGCGTTGATAATCTGCTCGGCTAAAATAGATTTAGACAAGCCTGAAATGTTCTTAATTTTGAAATCTTTAGCTATGTTAACCATATCAGCTTTGGATTTCTGAAGAAGTTCATTTAGAAGGTTAGATTCTACCGCTACTTCCTCGCCTTTAATTGCTTCAGTTGGTAGGAATCTAGTTTCTGGTTGAGCGTATGTTATACTTGGTAACACACGTTCTTTTTCAAAGAGTCGCTTGATGTATCGTTTAATTGAATCGAGGGAACCTTTGAGGTAAATCTTCTTTTTTTTATGACGTATAAACCTTCCTTTTTTGTCTTTACGTAATTTGACAACTTTCTTCGGTTTTAGCGCTTTCTTGCGTTTAGCGACCATTTATTATAAATTAAAATAAAAAATTCATCTTAAATAAATGGCTTACATTCCACCTACCCCTGCTATCGTCAGCAAGATGCGGTATTATCTCATAAACAAACTAGATTCTGAGCTATTTTCAAAGGTAGAAAGTCTACTTACTCCTTGGCCGGAATTTAGACTTTACGCGAAATTCAGAGAATCTTTTACGAATGAAGAACAAGAATACGTAGATGAAGATATAGCATATCTAATTCAGGGAGAAACTAACCTATTCTTCAATATTGACGAGTGTTTGAATATGCTAACAAGGTTGGATGATACTCTAAAACTACACATTAAGAAAAAGGGTATTTTAACTACTGGATTACAGTATCGTATAGGTTCAGCACCATGGGCACTTGAATATGTTAGGGATGCTGTTTTATCGTAATCATATATTTTATTCCCTGTAATAAATGAATCCTGCTGATATAGAGCAAATAAAGAATGTTTCGGTTCCAATCACTATCCTTAATAAAGCTGGAACGTTTAGTGGTTCTTGGAATTACGTTATTAATAACATGGATTTTGTTCCTGACTTCGCAGTGCTAACTAGCATAACTTCCATTACTGATATACAGGCTGAAAATGACCCTTTAAAAACACCAAGTAAAATGTGCTACGTTATAAGATGCACTGATTTTGGAACAGAACCATTATGTCCTCTTAATTGTATAACTAGCACGGTAAATATGGCTATTACGATTCCAATTAAGAAACATATCCAATCGTTAAATTTCCAACTGATGCAAGTAAGTGAAATTGGAACCTTTGTTCCTTATATTACGGCATCTCCTACGACTACTACTGTTCTTCCTAATTTCCCCTATCCCTATACTATCGTAGGCCCTAACGTTGTTTATAAAACAATCACGGATGATATTACAATTCCTTGGTATGCTAACCTAACTTTCGACTTCGTAAAGTTAAAGAGCAAAAAATAAAATAAAAAATTCTTTATATTTGTCGATATAAAGATGAGTGTAACTCTCAAAAAGATAAATGATAAGGTGATTAAACCTGTAAAACTTGATGAAAGAAAAGATAACAAACCGATTCGCGGGAAAGAGATGTTTCCCTCTACATACGCTAACATAGGTATTATTGCACGAAAGAAGTCTGGCAAATCGACCGTTGTCTTTAACATAGTGAAAGGAAGGGCTGGATTGAATACGAAAGTCATTGTATTCAGTTCTACCTTCCATAAAGACCCAGTTATGATCCAAATGAAGAAGTGGTGCAAAAAGATGAAGATTAAGTGCGAAGGGTTTACTTCGATGCGAGAAGGCAAACACAATATCCTTAAAACGTTTTTGGATAAACTTGGTGATATACCAGAAGAAGAAGAAGATGAAGAGGAATCTGAAGATGAAGAAATTAAACAAGCAAAACCAAAGCAAGTCCAAGCATCTAAAATGTTTGGTTCTGGAAAGAACTTTGAAGAAAGTGAAGAAGAAAGTGAACATTCTTCGGAAGATGACTTTAGCGATCTAAACAATCTTTCCAAGAAATCGCTTGAACTCTTTCGTTTTGAAGAAAAGGTAATTACCAAGCTATTTAACAAGAAATCAAGTATTGAGACTCCAGAAGAACGAGTAGCTAATAAATACCAAACACCCGAGTATATAGTCATCTTTGATGATATTAGCCAGGAATTAAAAGATCCAAATTTAATCTCTTTCCTAAAGCGTAATCGTCACTTCAAAGCAGATGTTTTGCTTTCGACCCAATATGTGCACGATCTAAAACCAGAACAAATGAAGCAACTTGACTATCTCCTTCTTTTCCGAGGTATGGATACCGATAAGCTAGAAAAAATTCGTAGGGATGCTGATTTGACTCTGGATTTAGATATGCTGGAAAAACTATACGATAATGCAACTAGAGATCCCTACTGTTTTCTCTACATTGACCGTTTAACGGAGTCTTATCGTAAATGTTTCGATAAACAATATTTCATCTCTAGTAATAAATGAACACTTCAACACTATCTGGAAGTATGAAAGATGGCGTTCGAGACCCAGTTAATCAGAATAAGAATTTAATCCGTCCTACCCTTTTACCTAGAGAGAAAGCAACTAGTCTCTATGATAAACAGCGCGTTGAAAGACGATTTGGTGCTATTGGATTACCTCCTAGACAAACACCATATACCCAACCGACTAGTTTAAGTATATTTAGTCAAATGGGTAGTGGGAAAACGGAGAAAAAAAAAACTCTTTCCTCTAAACAAATGAAAGTCAGTCAATACGCTGGTGCTATGCATCGCCCACGCAGACGTCGTCGCGTTGGAGCTAGAAAATTACGCATGGGTGGTTTTTTCGGAAAAATCGTATCTGGAATCAAGAAAGCCGTGGGCACTGTTGCCCCTATAATTCAGGCTGTAAAACCTATCTCCCGTTTCGGTAACATGATAGGTCTCCCTGCTCCGTTAGTCGAACTCGGAAAACAAGTCGGAGTAGGAAGAACACGTCGTCGCGTCGGTATGGCTAGACGCCGTGTTGGTGGCATGGCTAGGCTAGCTGTAGTTCGCCCTCTTACCATGGGTGCTCGTAGAAAACGTCGAGTTGGCGCTCGTAAACGTAGGGTAGGGGGAGCTCGAGCTGGTCAACGTAAGCTTCTCCGCCTATTTTAAACGTCTAATATAAAAAATTCTTTATATGTATAATATATAAAGATGGAATACATCGGTTACCAAACGCTTTTAGGCTTAGAAGATGTGGTAGCTAGTAATATAGTCACAAACAGTTTAACTGTTGATTCATTGAATGGAGTGTTAAAAGCTAGTTCGGGACTTGTCTCTGGTTCGGCTACAACATCTGATTTACCTGAAGGAAGCAATCGTTATTTTACCGAGCAAAGAGTAGTAGATAGTATAACTGGAGTTAATGGTATTGTAGTTACACAAACAATTACTCCTACAAAAGCAGTAATAGGAACAGATAGTAGCGTGGTTAGAGTTACTGGTGCTACCGATTGGGGGCAATATATAGGTTATAATGGTGCTACATGGCAAGCATGGGGACAGAATACCGTTGCCCTAGGTAGTCAAGCAGGTCAAATTTCTCAAGGATTAAACGCTATCGCTATCGGACAAATAGCAGGATACCATAGTCAGAACGATAATGCGGTCTCTATAGGATACGGAGCTGGTTATAGCACACAAGGTATTAGAGCAGTTGCATTAGGTAATTCGGCAGGAGCGTATAGTCAGAAGGCTAATGCTATTTCGATTGGTGCCTTTGCAGGGCAAACAAACCAAGGGACTTTTAGTATAGCTATCGGTTATTCGGCTGGACAAGGAACACAGCAATCTGGTGCTGTAGCTATCGGTTATCAAGCAGGATTGAATAGTCAAGGAACTTATAGTATAGCTATGGGATTTCAAGCTGGTTATACAAATCAATCAACTTCTAGTATTGCATTGGGCTACCAAGCTGGTTACACAAATCAAGGAGCTAATAACGTCGCCATTGGTAATTTAGCTGGTCAATTAAATCAGACTGGACCAGCAGTTGCTATAGGTAATAACGCTGGGCAAAGTAACCAATCCGCTAATGCGGTAGCTATTGGTAGTCAAGCAGGATGGATTTTTCAAGGAGCATCAGCAGTAGCTATTGGTCAGGCATGTGGACGGAGTAATCAAGGTGCATCAGCAGTAGCTATAGGAAATACGGCAGGACAGACTAATCAAGGAGCTAGTGCAGTAGCTATTGGTAATATAGCAGGACAGACTAATCAAGGAACAGATACAGTAGCTATAGGGACAAACGCTGGGAGAGGAACACAAGGTAATAACAGTATTGCTATTGGATACCAATCTGGAAACCAAGGACAAGGTGGTAATAGTGTAGCTTTAGGTTATCAAGCTGGATATAGTTTACAAGGAGGATTATCGGTTGCTATTGGATTCCAAGCTGGTCTTACAGGTCAAAGCGCACAATCGGTTGCTATTGGCTATAGAGCTGGACAGCAACAGGGTGGTAGTTCTGTAGCTGTTGGTTTTAATGCTGGTGGATATAGTCAATCTGGGAGTAGTATTGCCATTGGACCTAATGCTGGTCAAACGGCGCAAGGTAGTATTAGTATTGCTATAGGAAATACAGCTGGGCAAACCAATCAACAGGCTGGATGTATAGCAATAGGTAATGGAGCGGGGGCTTTTACTCAAGCTGGAGGAGCTATAGCAATCGGTAGTTCAGCTGGTCAGACAAATCAACTAGCTAATTCTATCGCCATTGGTAATTCGGCTGGTAAAAATACACAGGGAGATTCTAGCATAGCAATAGGTATCAATTCAGGTCAAGTAGCACAAGGCGCTGGAAGCATAGCTATTGGAAACTCAGCTGGCATTTCTACTCAAGGTGGAAACGCTCTAGCTATCGGATATCTAGCTGGTGCAAGTAATCAAGGCGCTAATAGCTTTGCCGTAGGTGCGTTCGCTGGTTGGGACACACAAGGTGCTAATTCTTTCGCGTTTGGTTTCGAGTCGGGATATTCAAAACAGCAACCATATGCTGTAGCAGTAGGAATCGGGACTGGGAGGAATACACAGGGAACATATGGAGTTGCTATGGGGTATCTGGCTGGTAAAAACGTGCAAGGGCAACGAGCTATTTCTATCGGATTCCAAGCTGGTGAGAATACACAAAGTAATGATGGTATTGCTATGGGTTATTTAGCTGGAAATGATTCTCAAGCTAATTATAGCATAGGAATAGGATTCGCTTCTGGTTGGATTCGACAAGGCCAAGTATGCACAGCAGTTGGAGCTCAATCGGGCCAATTCACACAGGGTGATTACTCTGTGGCTATCGGCTATAATGCAGGACAAGGAAGGCAAGGTAGTAATAGTGTAGCCATAGGGCACGATTCTGGAATTACAAACCAAGGTGCTCAATCAGTTGCAATAGGCTATCTATCTGGAAATACAAATCAAGGTGCCCAAACTGTAGGTATAGGAACTGGTTCAGGTCAAGCAAATCAACAACTTGGTAGTGTAGCTTTAGGTTTCCAAGCTGGTAATCAAACACAAGGAACCTATGCTGTAACTGTCGGTTACCAATCTGGTTTCCAAGCTCAAGGAACATATGGGACTAGTTTAGGTTTCCAAGCAGGATGCTTTACTCAAGGACAAGGTGCTGTAGCTATTGGATCTTTCGCTGGATTGAATAGACAAGGAACTTATTCTACATCTATCGGCTACCAAGCTGGTTATACAAATCAAGGACAAGATAGCATCGCGATAGGTAGATACGCTGGTATGACAAATCAAGCCAGTAATAGTATTATTCTTGAGGCAAATGGAAACATTTTAAATTCAACTACAAGTGGCCTTTTTATCGAACCAATTCGAAATGTCACTGTTCCTAACTTCCTTGGGTATAACACAACTAGCAAAGAATTAACCTATTCTAGCACTATTGATAGCGCGTCTACCTTATCGTTTAAAATAGGAGGGGTTGAACAGATGAATCTATCTAGCGCAGGTATCAAGGACTATCAAAGCTACGAAGTTCTTGGGGGAGGTAGAGGGGCTCAAATTTACGGAGTGAATCAAATAGTAGCTATAAATACTACCTATGGTAAATTAGCTGTTTTCGATACTACATTAGAGAATATCCTTATGACAGTTGATTTACCTAACGATAGGATTACAGCCATAAAAACAGGTATGTATAGAATCATCTATAGCGGGAGCGTAAAACACGCCGGAGGAGGCAAACTTGACCTTATTTTTAGGACATACGTTAACGGGGTTGCTTTCGGAGT
>Ga0209596_1001509_pt1 | contig 19917 bp, 22 predicted proteins | sample M_130807_MF_Meta_FD_187314 | JGI IMG/M metagenome (GOLD analysis project Ga0209596, IMG submission 187314) | Freshwater microbial communities from Lake Montjoie, Canada to study carbon cycling - M_130807_MF_MetaG (SPAdes) (version 2) | ecosystem: Environmental > Aquatic > Freshwater > Lake...
ACTTTTTGAACTCCGAGTGTTTCAAGGTTGATAGCAAATTCACTATCAGAAGCAGCACTAGCAAATGTAACCTTCCAACCTTTTGAAAGGAATAAATTTATCAATTGTATTGTTCGACTTCCGCCAGCGGAAGAGTTCGGCTCTGGCCACACTAACCCTATAAACAGAATATGTTGACTGATCATTTTACGATAAAGGCAATTGTAGTGTCATTTAATTCGGAATGTAAGGTATAAAAAAACCATGGAACAGAAATGGCTCCATGGTTTTGAATCAAACAATGAAAAACTTAGTTCAATTTAGATAAAACATCTTTAATGGCTACAAAATTAGGCAAATCAGCTGCCTTTTCCAGCACTTCCGAATAACGAACAACACCTTCTTTGTCTATAACAAATGCCGAACGTTTAGAAACCCCCTTCATATCAAAAACAAAAGAATCATATAAAGAACCATATGCGCTCGACACCTCTTTATTAAAATCAGATAGCAGTGGGAAATTCAGGTTTTGTTCGGCCTTAAATTTACCTAACGTAAATATTGAATCTACTGAAATAGCTAATACCTGAGCGTTCGCAGTGTTATAAGAAGCAATATCATCGCGAGTTGCACACAATTCTGCTGTGCAAGTGCCTGTAAATGCTAATGGAAAAAATAACAGCAACACATTTTTACCTTTAAAATCGGCCAACGAAATTGCTTTTTTTTCAGTATCTGTCAATGTGAATTCAGGTGCTGTTTGTCCTACGTCTATTTTCATACGATGTGATTTTAAATTAATGTTAACGGTTAGCAATAATAAACAATTCTTAAACAATAAAGTTAATAAATTGTTTAAGAATTAAACCGTCTAGCACAAAAACAAATTTTGTAACTTTGTGCTGAAAATTTTGTTAAACCTTAAAACATAAAGACAATGTCATTAGTAGGAAAAAAAGCACCCGCATTTAAAGCGCAAGCAGTAGTAAACGGTGGCGATATCGTTGCAGACTTCTCATTAGAACAATACCTAGGCAAAAAACACGTCCTTTTCTTTTTCTATCCAAAAGATTTCACGTTTGTTTGTCCAACTGAATTACATGCATTTCAAGAGAAAATTGCTGAATTCGAATCACGCAATGTAGCAGTAGTTGCTTGTTCAACAGATACAGAGCAATCACATTGGGGATGGTTACAAGTACCAAAAGCAAATGGCGGTATCAAAGGTGTTACATACCCTATTGTTGCTGATACAACAAAAACCATTTCGATGAATTACGATGTATTATTCGGAGAATATGAACTAGATGCAAACGACCAACTTGTTGCAAATGGGCCGATGATCGCATTTCGCGGACTTTATTTAATTGACAAAGGTGGAATCGTTCGTCATCAACTGATCAATGACCTTTCTTTAGGCCGTAATGTTGACGAAGCAATTCGTATGGTTGATGCGTTACAGTTCAATGAAGAGAACGGAGAAGTTTGTCCGGCAAACTGGCACAAAGGCGATACAGCCATGAAAGCTACCCACGATGGTGTTGCCAATTATTTAGCAAAAAACTAATTCTTAATACTTTTTATTAATAAAGAAACGTCCCACAACCCAGTGGGACGTTTTTTAATTTATATTTGTTACTCATAATAAAACTAAAAAAATGAACAAAAGAATTTCAACAATTTTTAATGTTGTGTTTGGTATTTCTGTAGCTATATTATATTACTTGCATTTTTCAAGACCATCTTCTGCTATTGAAACAGCTACTACTGAAAATGATTCTACCGCTAAAGCAAAGCCAATTGTTATGGCACCTAGTGAGATCAAAGCATCAAAAATTGTTTTCGTGAATCTTGATGTCTTAAGCGAAGGATATTTTTTTCTACAAGATGTTGGTGCTTCCATTCAAGCAGAACAAGCTTCATTGCAGAACCAATATCAGACAAAAGGTCAAAAACTACAAGAGGATTATGGAAATTTCCAAGAACAAGCAAGCAAAGGATTATTATCTGAGAATCAAATAAAATCAGAACAAGAAAAATTTGCGGCAAGAAAGGATGAACTAGATCAACTGCAGCTGAGATCGCAAGCTTTAGAAGAAAAAGTTCAGGCAAAACAAGAGGAAGCTCATAAAAATCTAACGGATTATATTAACGAATATAATAAATCTGGCCATTATGATTATGTTCTAACCTATAGTGCAGGACCTTTAAGTCCTGTCCTTTTAGCAAATGAGAATCTAGATATTACAAACGATATACTAGCAGGAATTAATGCACAATACAAAGCAAAAAAGGGGAAGAAATAATAAAAATTAATTAATCGTTATATCACTTTTACAATGGAAGCTCAAGGAAATTTGATCCACAAAATAAAATACGTTGAACTATTTCACGATACATTCAAGATTGGAAACAGGTATACCCCAACAGCTGAAGTAGGCGAAAATGAATACATGCTCCGTTATAATCTTATTAAAGAAGAAAATGAAGAATACCTGGAAGCTTGTAAAAACGGCGACCTAGTAGAAATAGCGGATGCTCTTGGCGATCAATTATATATTTTATTCGGAACAATTTTGCGTCATGGATTGCAACACAAAATTGAAGAGGTATTCGATGAGATCCAAAGAAGCAACATGAGTAAATTGGATGAAAACGGACTGCCTATTTTTAGAGAGGACGGTAAAATATTAAAAAGTAATTTGTATTTCAGACCGGATATCAAGTCCATTTTAGAGAAATAGGCTGGCTACTTTCCAAAGAAGTGATTATAGATGAGCACAAATCCAAATATAATCAATACTGTTCCTGTGATATAATTAATGATGGTCATTAATTTATCTGTCAGATAAATCTTTATCTTTTCCGCAAGAGATATTTTTGCTAACTCAACAAAAAGTACAGCAGCGAGTACAACAGAAAAAAACAGAATCATATTCACCAAAGAATATTCTAAAGTTTTACTTATTGCGGTAACATTTCCAAGCCATAAAAACCAAACAGCAGGATTAAATAGGTTGATCAAGAAACCTTTCAGAACCATCAAAAGTGGATGAGGAGCGATATATCCTAAATCGATTGATTTGTCAGACTTAGTAACATGTTTCTTAAAATAAAAAGCTCCGAAAACAATCAAAATAACACCGCCAATAATTGCAGAAAATGTTTGTGCCTTTTCAGAATGCAACAAGTTCACCGCTCCAAAATAAACTAAAAGACAAACTAAAATGCAAAGAAAAAAATCACTTGCAACAACTCCAATAGCCAACAAAGAAGAGGGTTTATAGCCATATTTAATTGCTGTATTAATCAAAGAGAAAAATGCCGGACCAAAAGAAAATGTCAGGAGCAGAACAATAATTAAACCTTGATAGATCAGACTTAAGATCATACGTTTATTTGTTAACCTTTAAATAATTTTGCCAATCCTTCAACTTGTCATTCTTTAATACGCGAGGAAACTTAAATGATGCACCCACTTTTCCAATTGATTGCATGTAATCATAAAAAACAGAAGCCGGCAAAACATCAACAATCACATTTTTCAGGGCTGCAATCCGCTCTACTTTATAGTCATCATTCAACTCCATCAAAACTTCATCAATCCTTTTTCGTAATATTTCAGGATCTACCAGATCATCTGTACCTATGTACCAGTGATGTGCGAACATATTTTCATAATTAATTCCTGCAACAGTAAATTCTTTAATATCAATATTCAATTCATCGGACACGATCTCTATTGCGCGATTCATATTGTCCTGAGACAAATGCTCACCGCACAAACTCAAAAAATGTTTTGTCCTACCTGTAATGATGATTTCATAATTTTCAAGTGACGTAAATTTTATGACATCACCAATCAAATAACGCCAGGCACCTGAACACGTGGAGAGAAGCAGGGCGTACTCAACACCTTCTTGCACCCTATCAATATTCAAAGTTTGAGGATGTTCCAAAATATTTCCTTCCGAATCGAAATTTGATTGATTGAAAGGAACAAATTCAAAAAAGATTCCGCCATCCAATATCATCTTAATCGATTCCACTTCTTGTCTGTTCTGAAAACCTACATACCCTTCAGAAGCTAGGTATGTATCGATATAAGTGATGGGTTTGGCCAATAATTTATCAAAACCCTTTTTATAGGGCGCAAATGAAACTCCTCCATGAATATATACCCGAAGGTTTGGCCAAATATCATGAATGGTGTTTACCTTATACTCGGAAATAATTTTCTCAAACAAAATCTGGATCCAAGCTGGAACGCCACAAATAATGCCGATATCCCAATCTCTCGCCTGCTTTGTGATCTCTTCTAATTTCAGCTCCCAACTTCTTTCTTTTGAAATCTTTTTACCTGGCTTATTATATCTTTGAACATAAAAAGGTATTGTGCTTGTTGTGATTCCGCTCAAATCACCCTCGTAATAGATCCCATTATATTTCAGATCTGTACTTCCTCCAACCATCAATACACCCCTCTCAAAATGTTCTTTAGGAAAACCAAATTGAACTTGGGAAATCATCTGACGCAAGCTAACCTTTTGGATTGCCTTAATCATATCTGAAGTAACAGGTATATACTTACTTGAGGCTTCTGATGTACCGGAACTCAAGGCGAAATATTTTATCTTTTTGGGCCAGCAAACATTGGTTTCACCATCTAGGGATCGATGCCACCAGTTTTTAAACATCGAATTATAATCGTGCGTTTTAACCGTATTTTGAAAGGCTGTAACTATATCTTTTTCACCAATTATTTTTGAAAAATTATAATGCTCTCCAAATGCTGTAAATTCAGCCTTTGCAAGTAATTTTCTTAAAACTTTTGTTTGTTGTTTATAACCGTCTTTTTTACGAATTTTTGGAATCCGTTCCCTTAGTTCAAATGATCGTTTTAATATTGAACCTAAAATTGCCATCCCTTAAATTATTTTTGTAATAAATTCATTAATTTTTTACTAAAATAGTCATTTTTGAAGAAAATTTCATCTTTTATATTCAATAATTCTTTTTCAAAAAAATGAATGATAGAAGAAGTTACAATCACAACAAAGCCCTTGCTGGTATTCTGATTTGGCTCTTTGTATCAACGGCATTTTCTAAATAAAAAAAGGCCGGTAGCATGAAGCTCCTGCCATTTCTTAATTATTTTTTACTGTATTTAAAATCGTGATTATTTTTTATTGCTTTCAATGATTCAAATATCAACTTGATCACATTCTCCACATCATGTTTATGCACACTTTCAACAGTTGTATGCATGTATCGTAAAGGCAAAGAGATTAATGCTGAGGGCACACCGCCCATTGAATATGCAAATGCATCTGTATCTGTTCCAGTTGCTCTTGAAGCAGCTGCACGTTGAAAAGGAATCTTACTTTTAGTGGCAGCATCGATTATCAGTTTTAATAAATTATTCTGCACAGCAGGTCCGTAAGTTAATACAGGTCCTTTTCCACAAGCAAGATCACCGCTTGAAATCTTGTTCATCATTGGTGATTGCGTATCATGACATACATCAGTGATGATAGCAACATTTGGTTTTATTGTATGCGTAATCATTTCAGCACCACGTAAACCAACCTCTTCCTGAACAGAATTAGTAATGTATAAACCGAAAGGCAATTTTGTTTTACTTTCTTTAAGTAATCTTGCTACCTCAGCAATCATAAAACCACCTACTCTATTATCAAGGGCTCTACCCACATAGAAGGTGTCGTTCAATACCATAAACTCATCATCATACGTTACAACACAACCCACATGGACACCCAATGCTTCTACTTCTTTTTTTGTACTGCAACCACAATCCAAAAATATATTTTTTAATGAAGGCGCCTCTTCTCTTGAAGCATCACGAACGTGTATTGCCGGCCATCCAAAAACAGCTTTAATAATTCCTTTATCGGTATGGATATTTACTCTTTTTGAAGGGGCAATCATATGATCACTACCTCCATTTCTGCGCAAGTAAATAAATCCATCATTGGTAATGTAATGAACAAACCATGAAATTTCATCCGCATGTGCTTCGATCACCACTTTAAACTCCGCTTTTGGATTGATGACAGCTACAGCTGTACCGTAATTATCAGTAAAATAATCATCGGTATAGGGTTTAATATATTCCAACCACAACTTTTGTCCTTCAGATTCAAAACCCGTAGGAGATGGATTATTCAAATAGTTTTGCAGAAATGCTAAAGACTTAGCCGTCAGAATTGATTTTGAAGCTTTTGATTTTGAAGTCGTTTTTTTTGCCATGTTATTTTAGTTTAAAGTTCAACCGCACGTATGTTAGTATTGACTAAATTGTGTCTTAAGAGTCGTTGAGAATATTTCAAGATTTATTTTTCCAGTTTATTTTTAATCCAAGCATTCACTAGATCTTCCAGAAAATTTAAAGGCAATGGTCCTGAAGTCAAAATCACATCATGGAATTCACGGATATCAAATTTATCGGCTAATTTTTTCTTGGCGTTTTCGCGAAGTTCCAAAATCTTGTTCATTCCAATCTTATATCCAGTTGCCTGAGATGGCCATACAATATAGCGCTCAATCTCTTTTACATTATCTCCTTCCGGATTAGGAGTATTATCTTTAAAATATTTTAATGCTTGTGCACGCGTCCACTTTTTGCGATGAATCCCTGTATCAACAACTAAACGGGCTGCACGAAACAGTTCCATCGCCAACCGACCAAAGTCAGCAAAAGGATCCTGATAAAAACCAATCTCTTTCGGAATCTTTTCGGAGTATAGTGCCCATCCTTCCACATAAGCCGTGTTGCCACCATTTTTACGAAATTCAGGAATGTTTTTCAACTCTTGAGCAATTGCAATTTGCATGTGATGTCCAGGAATACCTTCGTGGTATGCCAAGGCATCCATCTGGTAAGTAGCCTGATTAGACATGTCATACAAATTGATGTAGTACCTTCCCGGGCGGGAACCATCCAATGCAGGTTCTTCATAGAAGGCTCCACCTGCTGACTTCTCACGGAATGGCTCAACAGCTTTTACTTCAATGTCAGCTTTAGGCTTCGTCAAAAATAATTTATCCAATTCTGTTTTCATATGATCGATCAATGCAACAGCCTTAACCCTGTATTGCTCTTTCCCCTCCGGAGTATTTGGATAATAAAATTGTTTATCCATTCGCATGAAATCAAAAAAATCGTGCAGATTATCATTTTTGAATTTCACCTTTTTCATAATTTCTTTCATCTCACCTTGTATACGTGCAACTTCTTTCAAACCCAATTCATGAATTTCATCTGCAGTCATATCGGTAGTTGTTGTCTGTTTCAATGCGGCATCATAATACGCATCGCCATCCGACAATTTCCAAATGCCATCGTCGGTGGAAGCCTTCTTTTCTAATTGATTCCAATAGGCCATTAATTTTTCATACGCAGGCTTCACCGAAGTGATTAAAGCAGCTGAAGCTTTTTCTATCAAATCATTTTTTGATTTTTCATCCAAATCTTTTAATGTATTCACTTTCACTTTAAAATCTTCTAACAAGGCATTATCTGGTTTTCCCTTTTCAAAAGGTGCTCCGCTGATCATATTTTTACAATCGCTGACAACATAAGGGAAAACGAATTTTGGCGGAATGATATTCTTTTCTTCCCGAATTTTTAAGCTCTGCAACAATTCATCAAATAATGAATTAATCCCAAGTAATCTGGCAATATAGGCTTCTGCATCTTTTTTATCAGATATGGTATGAATGTTAATTAAAAAGGCTGGAACCTCTGCATGCATTCCACCCATTTGATTAACAGGATAATTATGAAAACGCCATTTAAAATTATCAATTCGTTCCTTGCATTGCACTTCAAACAAACGATAACTTATTTTTGTCTGATCATCCAACGCATCATATTTAAAAATACGATGCAAGGAGTCCAGATCCAATTTTGTAATGTCCAATTCTTTTTGTTCATGTTCATCAGTAATATCAGACCATTTATCATAATCTTTTTTTATTCCTAAACGTGATTGCGCTTGAGGATCACGATCAATAGCAGCATCATAAACTCGATCAAAAAAATCATTGACCTTTTTGCTTTCCGCTATTATTTCTTCTGCCGAAGCGACTTTTTTATCTTCCACTTTTTTATCTCCACCACATGAAAACAACAAGGTGGAAGTTATTATAGCTGAGTAGCAAATACTTTTTTTCATTCTTTTATTTATTTAAAAGCAGTTAGCGTTTTTTTATTTCTGAAAAATACAATCAATACAGCCCAACCCATTATGATGCAAAATGAGGCCGTAACTATTGGTAAATTAATGTTTACCATATTTATGTAACTGGCAATAATTGGAGGAATTGCCATCCCCAATGATTGTATAGATTGGTTAATTCCTAGTATTTGTCCTTGCTCATCTTTTCCCGCTTGGCTTGACACCAAAGAAGTCATATTGGGTTGAGTAAGCCCCTGAAAAATTGCGATAAAAGGCAGTACAAAGAAAATATATTTTGATTCTGACGGAAGTAATAACATCGGCAATGTTATACCTAATAAAATTCCAGAGATCTGAAGAATACTTAATGGCGAAAACTTTTTTGATAACGGACGTTGCAATCCTCCTTGAGCAATTACGATCCAAATGCCTATATAAGCAAAAATGTCGGCAATATTGGAAATCGTAAAATGAAACTTATTTATCAAAAAAACCTGAAAAAATTGGGTAAAAAAATTGAATCCCAACGTCAGCAAAAAAACAACAAAAAATATGGTTCTAAGATGAGTTAGTTTAAAAGCTTTACCAATATTTTGAATTCCAGTAAAAACACTAACAGGCGTATTTTTTCTAATGATAAGTGTTTCAGGGAATCTGACCAATACCAAAAATAAATTTACCATTGTTAATATAGCTGCAAACCAAAAAGGAGTTGCTGCATTGAACCAGGAAAGAACATTGGGATCTGCCAATTTACCTCCTATGTATGGCCCAAGAATAAATCCTAAACCGAAGGCAGCACCAATCATTCCAAAATTTTTCGACTTTGATTTTTCATCACTGAAATCTGAGATCGCAGAAAGTGCAATAGAAATATTACCACCGGTGAATCCATCCAATATTCTACTAGCGAATAACATATATATATTTTGCTCTAAAATAGCCGTAGCAAATAAAATATAGCCAATCAAAGTACCAAATAAAGAAAGAGACAATAATTTTATACGGCCATATCGGTCAGAAAGAGCACCCAGCATTGGAGCGCCAAAAAACTGTGCTAATGGATAGGATGCAATCAGAAAACCTAACAAAATAGTCCGCGTATGCATGGTTGTTGCTACTGGCAATAGATTGTGACTCGGGTCCAACAAAAGCGCAGCAATAACAGGGATAACAATTCCTACCCCTAACATATCGATAAAAACTGTTGAAAATATTGTAAAAAGAGGTGATTTGGGGCTTTTTAATTCCGTCATATGTATCAAATAATAAACACAAACTTAACCATTTTGTTCGGTTTCTGAAAATTGTTTCCTATGGTTAATGAACAAATTAGTAGAACTAAAAAATCTTATTACTTTTATTGAAATAAAGATATACTACCATAAAGAATGGACTATATAATTGGATAGATGAAAAGAACCCTAATAACTACTGCTGACGGCTCACATTCATTGTATGTAAAAGACCTCGATGAACACTACCATTCTATTCATGGTGCGATTCAGGAAGCTTTACATGTATTTATTAAATCAGGTCTACAATACATGCACAATAAAAATTATCAGGAAATAAATATCCTGGAAATTGGCTTTGGAACAGGATTGAATGCTCTTTTAACGTGCCTTGAAGCAGAAAAATTAAATATCAAAATTAATTACACAGGACTAGAAGCATTCCCTCTCGAAGACAATTTGCTAAAAGAATTGAACTATGCTGAATGGATTGCCAACCTTTTTCAGCATGAAAAAACGAATGTAAAAAAGATCTTCGAACAATTACATTCGAGCGAATGGCAAAAAGATGTGACAATTTCGGAACATTTTAAATTAAATAAAATAAATAATACATTACAAGATGTACAACTTACTAGGACTTTTGACCTAATTTATTTCGATGCATTTGGACCACGTGTTCAGCCCGATATGTGGGAAGATGAATTGTTTTCAAAAATTTATTCGGCTACCACAACTAATGGATGCCTGGTTACCTATTGCGCAAAAGGTGAAGTAAAACGTTCCTTAAAAAGAATAGGATTCAAAGTAGAAACATTACCTGGTCCTCCGAGAAAAAGAGAAATGGTAAGAGGCATAAAAGAGTAAGCTATTAATAGATCGTACTATTTCCTGAAACATTCATATCTATACTTTTACCTTATGACAATGTACATCTAATTCATTTGTTTAAGAAAGCATAGTATCTTTGCAATATGGAAATTCAAAAATTTAATGTGCGCGTATATGGAATCTTGATCAATGAGCAAAACCAGGTTCTATTAACAGACGAATTGATCAAAGGTCATGAGATTACAAAATTTCCAGGAGGGGGTTTAGAATTTGGAGAAGGTACAATTGATTGTATTATCCGTGAATTCATGGAAGAAACAAATAATGAAGTAGAAGTAATAACACACTTTTATACTACCGATTACTTCCAGATATCCGCATACAATAAAGAACATCAAATCATTAGTATTTATTATGTTGTTAGGCCAGTAACAACTTTTGAGATTACAACCACAGAAAAAGTATTTGATTTCCCTAATCGGACCGATTACGCTCAAACATTCAGATGGGTAGACCTAACATCCATTTCAGATCGGAATTTCACTTTGGCAATCGATAAAAAAGTGGGAGCTATGCTTAGAGATGCTTCCGAATTTATGGGTGTAAAAAGGTAAGACATATCCATAAAGCCAACCCCTAAAGCCTAATTAACTAATTCAAACGCTGAGGAACAATCAATTCAAATTCAGGAATGTTCACATGAAAAAGGGCTTTATCAACTTTACGTTCCATCAAGTAAGTGCCTTTCATTTTCCCCATATCTGTTGTTAAACTGCAAGCCGACTCATATTCAAACACTTCGCCTGGTTCTAAAACAGGCTGTTCACCCACCACTCCTTCGCCATCAACTTCGCTATGCTCGCTGCTAGAATCGTAAATATCCCAATGACGGGAGATTAGTTGAACAGTATATTCGCTTTTGTTTTCAATGGTGATGCAATATGAAAACAAAAAATGACGGTGCTCCGAAACAGAATGTTCGCTTTGAAATTTAGTTTCCACACTGATTTTAATTCCGTGTGTTACTTGTGTAGATTGTGTTCCCATAACATATCATTTTGTAATGCTTGGATTGGCTGTGTACAATATTAAACATTTCTTATTGATACAAACAATTATTAAATAGAAAAGGTTTTCAACACAATAAAAAAATCTCGAAGTTGTAAAATTATTTTGTGCGAAAAAAGGGTTGCTTACGATACTACTGTTTCATTGAATTCAAACGTTTCACTCCAATCAACTGGTCATAAAATAAACCTTGCTGACGATGGTATACGTAGATGGTATAATCATCCTCTGTTTCATAATGCATTCCTTCTATTAAGGTTTGATCAGCTGCATTTTCTCCATCTTTTAAAAACACATATTCATAATTATAATACCCTTGTTTAAGATATAAAGTACATTCATAACCAAAACGCTTTGGATTGTAATGCATTAAATTTTCAGTACCACATTTCCAAGCATTTACTGCACCAAAAACATAGAGATTACCATCCGTCAAAGGATCATCATAAGGGAGAAAAAATGTTACATAACAATAATCGGCTTCTACTTCGCTATTATTACCCTCCTGAACTTTTATTAAAAAATCGCCATTCATATCCGGTTGTGAATAATATCTTTTAAAGCTTCGCTTCTCGTCAGAAACCAGGTCAACATGAATACCGAGTGAATCCTTAAATATCGCTTTTATTCCACCCGCATGATAACGAACACTGCGTGTATCAAAATAACGGAATTCGTTTCCTCCATCAAAAACATTCTCCTGATCATAGTCATAAACCAATTGCTGGTCTTTAACAAATAAAGGCTTTAAATTTATTTTTGCATTGTCCCAACGATTGTTTTGAGTGATAACAATCTTAAGATCTCCATATGGATTTGTAATCGGATATCCTCCATGGTCAATAGTAAAATCGATTTCATGTTTAAAAAGACGATCTTCTATAATGCTTGCAGCTGTTACTTTTGATTCTATCGCTACCTTATTTTGAAAAACCATAAATCTTCTGGTAATAATAAGATTTTCGGGATTGCTCTCCAAGTATACTTTAAGAAGATAATTACCGGATTTGGTTATTCGCATGGAATTATTTGGGAATACAAAATTATAATGCGTATATTTTTGTAATGTATTAAAAGAATAACGATAATCTAAAACTGAATTTTCTATAAAGCCGTCAATGTATTCATTTGCCATCAAATCAGAAGGTTCCCAATTGGCATTGCATTGAATAATTGTGTACGAATAATTTTTCAAATCTGCATCTAGGTCATCAAAACTTAATTTTAATTTTTCCTGAGAATCAAGATTAAGAATTGCCTGTGTAAGCTCAAAACTCTCGTCTCTGAGCTGCACTGTTTTGATATTTTTTTTATAAACAAAATCTTCATAGCGAAGTGAATTATCGCCATAATAATCTGCTGCTGCTGTATCACTATCGGTTGGGGTATTCAAGGATTTCCACAATGCCGCCCTCTTGGATTTCTGTGCGAGTAAAAACGAAGGTTTTATCGCAGCTAGAAAAACCAACAATAGAAATATTAGACGAAGCGTTCTGTTATTGGTCATTATTTATTATCCATTTTTATGATGACATCATTTCTCTGACAAATGCTGTGCCCTAAAAACCAAATATTGTTTGTTGCTATATCGTTATTGATATTCAATTTCGAATAATGAGAATCCTTATCGCTGATGGGTACCTGCTGAAAGCCCCCTCTAAGAAATAAAAACAAAAGAAACGGAATCAAAATGATTTGGGCTATTTTCATTTTATTATTTTCCACGGGGTGAGAAAAATTGGTGATATTTCTTTTGTATGATTTAATACCAATGAAGGCAAAGAACGCAGATGCCGATAACAAAAGAAGCAATGACCAAACAGACAAAAAAGTCACCGCCTCTTTGGGATATAAGAGATACGCAAGATCTTCTGTATTCAAAAGTGTTCCGTATTCACCATATATTTTGGTATTGAAGATGCTCAACGTGGAAACGATAATAATCAACGTAATCGTGTAAACTAAATTGAGCCTGTGAATAAATCTACTTTTGTAAAACTGTTGAAAAGCCCATAATACAAACGGGACAAATATTAAGGCTGCAATCGTTGAGAGATCTAAGCGGAGAGCATAAATAAAACTGAGGCTGGTTTCAGAATGTTCACCATCCGGAATTTTTGCGTGATGGTACAAAATAAACAACACTCTGAACAAGGCGAAATAAAGTAGCCAAAAGAAAGTCAATCTAATGAGGTAATGTATTTTTAGACTATTCAATTTCATTTATTAAATTTTTAAACTAATGAATATTCTTTACTCAATGTGTAACTGACCCGAGCCATTATTTGTTTGTTGAACAGTTGTAGGATGACCATAACAATAAATATCACCTTTGTCATCAAATCTGCATATCAATAGATCTGACGCTGTTACATAGCATGTACCTAAGGTAAAAGATTGAACCCAAGTATAACTTGTTGTAAGGTCCTTACAATTTAAAAATGCTGTGCCTCCAATACTACAGGCATTTTCATTTGTATGTCCATGCAAAGTAAGATCTCCATAACCAAACATATGAGAAACCACTTTTAAACTATTAACAGTAAGCTCAACATTCCCAGAGTTTTCAATCGTGATATCCAAAGTATCCTGTGTTAATGTATTTAAACTTTTGATCGTTCCTGTACCATTCATACTAATATAAGCTAAACTTGGAGCCTTGATATATACATTTAATGGCTTGTTGTAAGCTCTAGCCCAATTACATTTATTTTTATTTCTGATGATTAATGTGCCATCTTCTACAACAGTCTGGATTAATGGAACAATGTTTTCTCCTGCCTCCACTTTCACTTCAAATGTTGGATCTTCAGTAATAAAAACATTTACATTTTGTTCCACTTGCAATCTATCAAAAGCTTTAACTGTTCTAACTTCCGAAATAATATCTCCTGTGCGTTTAATACAATCGCATCTGTTTTCTTTCTTGCAAGCAGAAAATAACAGCACCAATGCTGAAATAAAAAATACTATTAATCGATTTAATAAATTCATTCTATTTCATTACTAAAATTCATAGCCTATACCCCATTCAAAATAATCGGCTCTAGCCCAATGGGTCAATAAAGTGATATTTGCAATCAGATGATCCGTAACCATATACCTGATACCAATCCGATGAAAGAAGAGATCGTTCTCGGCTTCACTTTTATAAAAATACGTACCAAAATCAATCGGGAAAGATAATCGCTGCAGCGTAAATGCATAACTCAATTTCACACCACCTTGAATAACATCCTTTGTTTTTATTACTGTAATAGAATCGTTCAGCAACTGCTTTTTAGTAGCATTGTTGTATGCTATTTCGATTCCACCACCAAACCTATTTTTATAGGAATGAGAATGATACATATTAAAACTTAAGCCATAAGCAGCGTATTTGGGACCGTCAGGATGCTCCAATTCTTTGATACCGAAAACGCCAATAACAGAGGGATGCCATTTTTTAGGCGGTGGAGGCATTACTGAATCACATTTCATCAACAAATTTTTATTGCCAAAAACATATCCAACACCTAGGTTTATGGTTGCCATATTTAACCCCAAATTAGGCGTTTTTATTGTTCCGTTTGATGCATGAGAAAGTCCTACACCAGCATCCAATCGCCAGGCTTTGGTAATCATATAAGCCGAAGAGAATCGTAAATTAACAAAACCGTTATAATGGGAACCTATCACATTATTTTTATGGTTTGTAAATCGATCAAAAGGTTTTGAAATATAGGCGAGTCCAAATCCCAATCGTAAATTAAGACGGAGTTTTCTCGACTCTTTGTTTAACCTAATATTTGTGTAAGGATATATTGCATCAAAATTACCTAAAACGGAAGGATTTGCCAAGTATAAGTGAACGGCACAAATACCAAACTCAGGGTAATGATAAATTGGGTGCCAACATTTTTGTCCTGAGGTTCTGAAAATATAATTAATCTCACCACCATAAATATGTCCTTTGATCAAATGAACTACATTTCCATGATGGCTAATAATAAAACCATAATGGCCTTGGGTTGAAATAATAAAATTCTTTTTCGGTGCGTCCTTAATTGAATCTTGAGCAACTAAAGAAAATAGAGAAAACCCAACTATTACTATAGTCAGCAATCCTTTCAAAACTATTCTATCAAATTTTAATGTACTCATTTTCGTCTACAAAATTATCAAAATAATTGGCTTTACAACACTCATTTACAATTGAATAATCATTAATTTATCAGATATTTGTATCAAGTACACAAAACAGGATAAAAATGGACGAAAAATTAAAAGCATTTGAGCGATTATTAACAATAATGGACGAATTACGTGAGAAATGCCCATGGGATAAAAAACAGACCATAGAAAGTCTTCGACATTTAACAATTGAAGAGACATATGAATTAGCGGATGCTATCATTGAAAAAGATATGTCTCATATTAAAAAAGAATTAGGAGACGTATTGTTACACATTGTGTTTTATGCGCGAATTGCTTCTGAGACAAATGAATTTAACATTGCAGATGTGATTAACTCCTTGTGCGAAAAACTAATTTACCGCCACCCACACATCTATGGTGATGTTAAAGTTGCTAACGAAGAGGAAGTAAAAGAAAATTGGGAAAAATTAAAGCTGAAAGAAGGAAACAAATCTGTTCTGGGAGGAGTACCTGCATCATTACCCTCCCTCGTAAAAGCATCAAGAATTCAGGAAAAAGCGAGAGCTGTTGGGTTTGATTGGGAAAAACCGGAACAAGTTTGGGAGAAAGTACAGGAAGAAATTGCTGAATTAAAATATGAGGTAGACGCCAATGCTTCAAAAGAAAAAGTAGAAGGCGAATTCGGAGATGTTTTATTTTCACTAATAAATTATGCAAGGTTTCTTGATATCAATGCCGAAGATGCGCTTGAAAAAACAAATAAAAAATTCATCAAACGATTTCAATATTTAGAATCGGAAGCAGCGAAAATTGGCAAACCGCTGAGTGAGATGACTCTGGCTGAGATGGATGTATATTGGAACAAAGCTAAAGAGCTCTAAGAAAATAAACTAGGCTTATTCTATTAGTAAATCAGCATTGGGATTAACTTTTCCAAGCTGATCTATGCGAAGAAATACTTTCCAATAATGATCTTGATCCATTTTTTCCCAATGAATGAAATAATAACGATACTGATACGTCTGGATCTGACAGATAAGAATGCAACAAATAATCAAACTTGAATAGATCCATCTCCACCACTTAGATATTATTATTTCATATGCGAAATGAATCAGTAAAGCCAGAATTGCATAATATTCAATACTTACCCTTGAACTAAAACTACCACCATACCACCAATTCCACCAAGAGGATAAAACATATAGTAATAGTAGTAGAAAAATTGTAAGCGAATAAAATTGAAACTTGCTATTCTTAATTAACCTAAAGAAACCCACGGTTCCAATAAATGCAAGCGGTGTATAAACAAACAATCCTTTTTGATAACTAAACAAAAAACGAAAAGGATGGGCATCGTTCCAATTAAATTTTTCAGCGCCATAAGAATCAATCCAGAAATTACCTGTTTGGATCTTATACACTAACAATTGAAAAAAGAGTATTGAAATAAAAATCATTATTCCTAATAGGCTCTCCCTAAAATGGGAGCGCAAAAAAAGTAATCCCTTCGTAAACCGATCTCGATTCCCGGAAATAAATGGAGCAATAAAAATTATCAATCCATTAACTGGACGAATCAAAATAATGATACCATACAAAAATGCTATAATCAAAATAAGGTGAGCTTTTGGAGAAGTAAAAAACTGATGCAAGAAATACAACAACATTGTTATAAATGCAAAGGAATAAATATGCGACATAGCCGGCTCACAAACTGTGTAATAAAATACATTTGTTGCAAACGTTATGGCAATCAGGATAAAGCTGATCAAGTTATCTGATGTTCCGTATCGTCCTAAGAGTTTTTTAAGATAAAACAATCCAAGGAATAAATAAAATACCGCAGCAACATTTATCATAACAGGATAGATTTTTGAATAACCATCGGCCTCATATCCTAATAAACCAGATGAGAAATGAGCAAGAAGAAAAAAGGGAGACATCGCTATTGCAGTTCCAACAAAATATTTATCAGCCTTTTTATTTTGTTCGCCAATTCTATAATCATAATAAATGTGAGGGTTCGGATATTTTTTTTCGATGGAATCAAAAAATGAAAAATTCAGATCATGATAAATAAATGCCGCTGGCAAATAAGCATAATAGCCCTTTCCATCAGCTTCAATAATATCTTTCCAACTGTTCTTACCCCATTGAATATTTGAGGAGCACATCACAACTACACAGATAATTAGCGGCAAAATAAGCTTGTTGATTAACTTCATCCTTACTGAAAATATTTGCTTAAATTTACTAAAGAATTTACAACAAAATGAATTTTCTATCACACCTTTATTTATCAGGCAATTCAGAGGGTCTTATCATTGGAAATTTTATTGCTGATTCTGTAAAAGGAAATGCTATAAATGATTTTCCTGAAGAGATCCGAAAAGGCATCATTCTTCATAGAAAAATCGACACCTATACTGATTCCCACCCAATTGTAGAACAAAGCAAAATAAGACTAAGGGAGAAGTACAAAAAATATGCAGGTGTTATCGTGGACATATATTATGATCATTATCTGGCCATTAACTGGAGTGATTATTCAACAGAAAACTTTCATACATACACACAAAATATCTATGCACTAATCGAGCAGAACAGACAACACCTCCCACCAAAATCTGCAATGTTCACTAAATACATGTTAGAACATAACATTTTATCAGCATAAATACATGTTAGAACATAACATTTTATCAGCATATGCTAAGTTGGAAGGGATTGAAAAAGTATTGCTAGGAATGTCTAGAAGAACAACATTTGAATCCAATATGGAACATGCCATTAAAGATCTAAAAGAACATTATAATTTATTTGAAAACGAATTCAGGCTATTCTTTCCGAAACTTCAACAATTTGTTAACCTGCAAATTCAGATTTAATAATATTCGCATTATAATTCCCTAATAAAAGAGCGCTTCCTTTGCAAAAAAAAACAAATGGAAACTATTTTTAGCATCTTGCTTAACCCTTACTCATCTGCTATTTTAGGAGTTATAATAGCCTTAGGGTTTATCGCATCACCTTATGAAATACAATTCGAAGATGGTGACGAAATAGAGATCTAATCAATATATGTTTAACCTTCTCTGAGTCATAACTGCCAGGTAAGACACTATCGGAGCAGCAAAAACATCTATGCTATAATGTACATGTTGCAACATTAATAGTATTCCGACAAATACAGCTCCAAGACTGAACAGCCATTTCAAATTCCAATTCGTAAACAGAAATGAAAAAAGAAAGAGTGTAGCGGTATGTCCGGAAAAAAAAAGGTCTTTTACATTTTCCCGTCCAGCATAAAATGAGGACCTTAATAAAACGTCTTTCAAGGGTATAATCGCAACAGGAGGCTCAAGCGGCAAAAAATACAAACTCAACATTCTCAAAAGCGTCATCAACAGATATGCTTGAACAAGCTTAATAAACAAGTCTGGCTTTGTAGATGCGACAACTATTCCAAAAAAACATAAGGAATAGGTAACAAGGAAAATTGGAAATGATACATCAACCGGCCCTATTGAATTTAAAATAGGGTCAAAAAAAAGGAACCCGCATCTGCTTTCGTTAAAGGATAAGAACTGATAAAAAAAGAACAACGTTAATCCCAATAAAACCAAAGAAAAAACAAGGTATTTCTTTTTGTTTCGCTCAGAAAGATATGATTGCCATGTATTGTTCATCTTTTGAATTATAAAAAAAGCTAAACGCTCATCATCGCCATTAATTCTAAAGTTTGTCTGTGCGATATTTAAAACTGCTCTCCTCCTCTCTACTTAACCATTAATCTCCAATTAAAACAATTTCCAATGCTATCAACTCATTTAAAATTGATAACATGCTCGGATAACCTTGAAGAAAGTTGGGTTATTAAACAAATACACAAGAGACAAAACTCAACTATTTACGCTTAAAACTATACGGCATCATGTATAATTATTTTTTCAATAACGTCTCCCTGACGAATCTCGTCAATAATATCCAATCCTTCAATCACTTTCCCAAAACATGTATGATTTCTGTCCAAATGAGCTGTTTGAGCACGACTCATGACAATAAAAAATTGCGACCCGCCTGTATCTCTTCCTGCGTGTGCCATTGATAAAACACCTTTATCATGAAATTGATTTCCACCATTTAATTCACATTTAATCATGTAACCAGGACCACCAGTACCTGTACCTTTAGGACATCCACCTTGCAATACAAATCCAGGAATTACACGGTGAAATGTTAAACCATCATAAAATCCTTTTTTCGCCAAATCACAAAAGTTCTTTACTGTCCCAGGTGCATCTTGCTCAAAAAACGCAACTTTCATTGTACCTTTTTCTGTTACTATCTCTGCTGTTTTCATTCTATTTTTTATATTATTAATTATACCTGCTACAAATATAACATTTAGATTATTTGAACTGTCCATTATTTTTTTCAAACACCCGACATTGAACTATCAT
>Ga0209596_1001512_pt1 | contig 19905 bp, 16 predicted proteins | sample M_130807_MF_Meta_FD_187314 | JGI IMG/M metagenome (GOLD analysis project Ga0209596, IMG submission 187314) | Freshwater microbial communities from Lake Montjoie, Canada to study carbon cycling - M_130807_MF_MetaG (SPAdes) (version 2) | ecosystem: Environmental > Aquatic > Freshwater > Lake...
CCTTGACATAAACCACATCATCCAACTCCGACAACAATTTTTTTGTCGCATCTGATAACGTATAGCGTTTCTCCGAGGTCAAATCGAAACGGTGAAAAAGAAACGAAGCCACAAAATTGAGCAGTATCAAAATGATAATACTCAAGCCTAAAGCGGTAAGATCTCGTTTTTTATTTCTTTTACTACTCATTTGTAATTAGTCGTTCGTCTTGAGTCATTCGTTAAAATAAACCCATTTTCAATTCTTCAAATTAAATTACCATTTTCTGCTTTCCAATACGGTGCGTGTTCCTATTAAAAAAATAGCAATCAAACTAATAAAATAGATTACATCTCTTGTATCCACAACCCCTCTGCTCATGGATACATAATGGCTATTGATACCTAGGGCCAAAATTATATTGTCAATTTTTCCGAACAAAGAAAATGAACTGATAAAATCAAAACCTGTATAGATAAAAAAGCAGAGAAAACATGCAAGAATGAAAGAGACCACCTGATTATCAGTAATAGCAGAGGCGAATATCCCAATAGAAAGAAATGCCGCACCTAAAAACAACAATCCGATGTAGGACCCCCACATCCCTCCTGTATCAATATTCCCAACAGGGCTACCTAGCTTGTATACTGAATAATAATAAATAAGAGTTGGCAAAAGTGAAAAAAGGACTAAAATAAATCCGGCAAAATATTTCGCTAAAATAATTTGCAAATCGGTAAGCGGACGGGTTAATAAAAGTTCAATTGTTCCCGATTTTTTTTCATCGGCAAAAGAACGCATTGTTATGGCTGGAATAAGAAACAAAAACACCCAAGGAGCAATAATGAACAAAGGGTCAATATTTGCATAACCGCTTTCAAGTACATTGGAATTATTACTTGAAGAAGAATCTAGCACCCACATGAACAAGCCTATAAGCAATAAGAACACCCCAATCGCAATGTAGCCAATCAGTGAACTTAAAAAACTACGGATTTCCTTTTTTAGTAATGTAAACATAAGCAGGTAACAAAAATACTATTTAAAACAGTATGGTAGGGCTGTTTTTTTATTACGACGAAAATACGAATTAATCACCCTTGGAAACTCCATTGGTTATATATTTTCCAACCTTGCAATGTTAATTATTGTTAAGTAAGTGGAAGCGCATTTAAAATTGGACAGCACATGGGTAAGATTCACCGAGCAGCGCAATATACGGGCAAGCTATCTATGAAAATAAAAAAACGCCCTAGCAAAATGTAGGGCGTTTTTTATTGAACCATTCATAAAAATAATTAGAACAATCCATTTATCTCAGCATCAATTTTATTGATGATTGAACCTAGATCTTCAGCATTCTCAGAAAAATTATTATTGTCTACATCAATGATCAACAATTTTGCACCCGGATGCTCTTGTTCATAAGAGGTAATAAAAGCTTCGTAACGCTCATTCAAGCGTTTTAAATAATCCAAACGGATTGCATTTTCATATTCACGTCCACGTTTTGAAATCTGACTTACCAGAGTAGGCACGGAAGCGCGTAAATATATCAATAGATCAGGAGGAGAAATAAATGACTCCATTAATTTGAATAAAGCAAAATAGTTTTCAAAATCTCGGGTCGTCATTAAACCCATTGCATGTAAGTTTGGAGCAAAAATATACGCGTCTTCATAGATGGTTCTATCCTGAATAACGGTTTTCCCACTCGTTCGAATTTGCTGAACTTGCCCAAAGCGACTATTCAAAAAGTAGACTTGTAGATTGAAAGACCAACGTTGCATATCATCGTAAAAGTCATTCAGATATGGATTATCATCCGCATCCTCAAAATGAGGTTGCCACTTGTAATGTTTTGCTAAAAGAGTTGTAAGAGTTGTTTTACCAGCACCTATATTTCCTGCTATTGCTATATGCATACCTGAAGTAGAATAAAATAATTTAAAACTTTTTTAAAAACCGAAAAACGAAAATACAAAATCTAAGGTGCTAAACAAGAAAAAAAGTAGAAATTGTGGATAAGTTTTTTAATCGAGCAAAGGGCTGAATTATTCAGCAGAAAAGAGAGAGATAGCGTTTTTGGTTTGAAGTATCAAAACCCCCATTTCTAATCGAAAATTTAAGATATTCGACAAGGGGATATTAAATTCTTTTTCTTCTGTAGTTTTAATATTGTAGGACTTTATTTTGTCATTTTCCTTGTAATACACCCAATCCCCAATCGGTTGAATGGACAATGCATTTTTCACGGCAATCGTTTTGTAGTAGGTTCCATAGACGTCAAAAATCATGATCCCAGATAACGGATTATTTAGATACACTTTATTATCATGTTCCAATAAAAAATCAGGGAGCAGTGCTACATTCAAAACAGACGTTAAATTACCCGTTTGTTGCGTCTTATTTACATTTTGATCAAAACGTAACAGCTCAAAATTTTGCTGATCATAGATCCATACACCATTATTATGAGAAGAACAAACCAATTGCGTTTGCTGAAAACCTACCTTTTCAAAATTAATTGGGTCGCCAATAGCGCTTAATGTATTATCAAGAAGAACAACTTGCAAAAAATCCTTGTAAAAAACTAAAATCCTTAACATGCTGGAAGCGTCAACAAAATTGATGTTCCCAAAGTTTTTGTTGCTGTATTTATAGAGTTCTTTTCCTGTCTTATCGTATTTTGTGAGTTCGTTTCCTTTTACCACATATACATTACATTGATTATCTGATGTAAAAAAATTCGAACCTGTATCAATTGTTTTTATAAGGGTGAATTTGCCTTGAGAAAAGGCAGTAGAAGAAATGAATAATAATAGATATAGTAACTTTCTCATCATGGAATAACGATCTAAATTTAGCAAATATTATTCTACATCTCCACTTCTAGCAAAAAAACGAGTTAGAATTTAATGCTTCATCAAACTCAGAATCTCCTCCACATACTTTCTATCATTACTTAAACGGGGCACTTTATGCTGGCCACCTATTTTATTTTTAGACGCTAGCCACTTATAAAATATTCCTGAGGGTAAAATCTGAACAACAGGTTGTTTTAATGCAAGATTCAGGTAACGTTTAGCTTCATAGTCCGAATTAATTGATTTCAAAGCGTTATCAAGCACTTCTGAAAAATAGGAAATACTAGTTGGTGGAAGATCGAATTCTATTAACCATTCATGAGCCCCGTTTTCATTCCCATTCATATAAATGGGAGCTGCTGTATATTCCGTAATCCTGGCACCTGTTTTTTCGCATGCAATAGCTAATGCCCTATCTGCATTATCCACTATAATTTCTTCACCAAAAGCATTCATAAAATGTTTTGTGCGACCAGTAATTTTGAATCGAAACGGATACAAAGACGTGAACTGAATCGTATCACCAATCATATAACGCCAAAGGCCCGCATTGGTGGAGATCACCAAAGCATAATTCGTATTCAGTTCTACTTCATCCAATGATAAAGTTTTTGGACTTTCTTTTTCCAACTCACCAACAGGCAAAAACTCATAATAAATTCCATAATCCAACATCAACAAAAGTTCTTCTGAATTCCGTTGATCCTGTATTCCAAAAAAACCTTCAGTAGCATTATATAATTCCAGATAATTCATATCTGTTTTATTGAAGATTGATTTAAACTGTTCACGATAGGGATTAAAATTTACACCACCATGAAAATACACTTCCAGATTCGGCCAAACTTCAGCAATAGATCCTTTTCCTGTTTCTTCCAAAACGCGTTTCATGATCAACATCATCCACGAAGGCACGCCTGCCAAGCTTACCATATTTTCATTCATCGTTGCCCGAGCAATCTTCTCCAGCTTCTCATCCCATTTTTCTAGCAACGCAATTGACAAGTCGGGTGCCCGAAAAAATTCCGCCCAAACAGGCAAGTTATTTATTACTATTGCTGAGAGGTCTCCATTTTGTGATTCATAATCGCCAAAATGATCGGTGACAAGGCTACCTGCTAGTGCTAAATTTTTTCCAGTAAATAATTGTGTTTCCGGATGGAGTGAACAATGAATAGAAATCATATCCCGCCCTCCATTGTAATGACAATCATTTAAGGACTCTTCACTGACAGGTATAAACTTACTTTTATCGTTCGTGGTCCCTGATGATTTTGCAAACCACTTTATTTCCGTATTCCATAAAATATTTTGCTCACCTCTGCGAATCCTATCAATAAAAGGTTTTAGCGTTTCGTAATGCTGGATTGGAACATTGTTTTTAAATTGCTCCAAATTGAAAATGTTTTTATAATCATACTTTTTTCCCCATTCAGTATCCTTTGCTGAAGAAACCAACTTCAACAGCCATTCATGTTGAACATCATCCGGATATTTCATAAACAGATCTATCTGATGCATTCGCTTTTTCATCCACCAGGATGCTATTGAATTTAAAATGGGCATAGGATCAAACTATTTTTTTATACAGCATGCTTATTAAACTACTTCCCTTTTCTATTTGTAAAATAGGCTTCTATTTCACTTAACGGAAGTGTATTAAAACACATCTCTTTGGTCAACATTCCTTTGCGAGCAACACACGTTCCAAAATACATATCGTGATAGCCCTGTTTTTCATGAGCATCCGGGTTAATAGCAACCTTCACCCCTTTTTCCATACAGTAAGGGATCCAACGCCAATCGATATCCAAACGATAGGGATGCGCATTCAATTCGATAACAACACCGTTTGCGGCACATGCATCAATAACTTTTTTATGATCGATAGGGTATCCGGGGCGCGATAACAATAGCCTTCCAGTTGGGTGCCCTAAAATAGTTGTATATGGATTTTCTATTGCAGTTATCAGTCGTTCTGTTGCTTTTTCTTTGTTCATCTTTAAATTAGAATGAACAGAGGCAACAATAAAATCAAATGTTTTCAGCACATCTTCGGGATAATCAAGAGATCCGTCATTTAAAATATCGCTTTCAATTCCTTTAAAAATTTTAAATGGAAACAATTTTTTATTCAACTCAGAAATTTCCTGATGTTGTTCTAAAACACGTTCTATTTTTAAACCCTCAGCATAAAAAGCAGATTGAGAGTGATCACAAATTCCAAGATATTCATATCCTAATTCCTTGCAATATTCAGCCATCTCTTTCAGCGTATTCATACCATCGCTGTATGTGCTGTGATTATGTAAAATACCGCGAAGATCAGCTAACTCAATCAATGTAGGGATTTTGTTTTCTGTTGCCAAAACAACTTCATTCATCCCTTCACGTACTTCCGGTTCAATGAATGGTAAGTTCAGCGCTTTAAATATTTCTTCCTCAGATCCTGCATGCCAACCTTCGATTTCTTGAATTGAAATAGAAGAAGACGTTAGTTTTTCAAAATGCGCTGCTGCACCCGTTGTTAAAAACAATTTAGAATAAAAATCAGATTCAGAACATGTAATGAGTTGAATTGCAATTCCAAATCTATTTTCAATTTCATCCACACTAACCCCTCTATCAGAAGCAATAAGAATCTCGATCTTGGTAACAACCTCGCATTTTCTGCGCATCTCACCCGTAAGTGATACCAATTCCGTTTTGTATTTCTTTTTTAAACAATCAACAAGTTCACATGCAAATTTTTCTACAGAGGCATAATGAAACTTACCAATATTCGATTGAAAGAACTCGATTTGTTTTTTTATCGCCTCTTGGGTCTTTGCTCCAAAACCCTTGAGGGTTATTAATCTGTTTTCATTACAGGCATACAGCAACTCCCCTACACTTTCAATTTCTAGTTCACGCCAAAGCTGTCCTACTTTCTTCGGACCAACGCCTTTTACTCGAAGCATATCAATCACGCCGACTGGAGTTTTTTCTACCATTTCGCGCAACTCCTTTAACGCTCCTGTTATGAGCAATTCATTTATTTTTGCTGCAATGCCTTTTCCTATTCCCTCTATCTTTTCTAATTCTGTCAATGATTTACCTTCCAGCACAATGTCCGTTTTATCTAACCTGTACGCAGCATTAGCAATGGATTTGATCTTAAAAGGATTCTCTTCATGCAACTCCATCAATTGGGCTGTCAATTTAAGAGCCTGTGCAATTTCTTCTGTACTCATGTTGTAAATTTACAAGTTTCATTCAATTTTGGGAGCAGTTTATTTTATTTTTTTATGGAACATTCGCCCGCTTTTCTCTGCAATCTTTTTGCAAAAAAAGCAAAAAGGATTTCCGCTGCAATCGGGGCTAATAAAAATGATTTTTTTGCCAATAAGAAAATTATCAGGATGATATTTAGTAATTTTAAACTTAATAACTATCTTTAAATAAAATTTGTCAAAAATGCGTTTTAAACTTACCTCCTACTTATTCTTTCTGACTATTTTATTATCAGCAAAAAGTTTTGCGCAATATGGAGCAATGCCACCATTCACTGTTCAAATTGAAGCAATCAATGGAATCAACATACCCGGACTTCATTCATTTGCTTTTGCACAATCGGGAGATAAATGGTTATTTGTAGGAGGAAGAACAAATGGTTTACATGGATTAAATAGTAGTGGAAGCTTCCCTTCAGAATATGCTAACAATTCTGTGATCGTTGTTGACACTACTAGTTGGACATCATTTTCTGCGGACCTAAATCAATTACCCATTTCTATTGCTGACCCGATGCGCTCTACAAACATGCAATATATTCAGGAGGGCAATTATTTGTATATGCTAGGAGGATATGGCTACGACAGCATATTAAGCAAATTTGTTTCTTATCCTACCCTTACTGCAATTCATATTGATAATATTATTAATGCTGTAATCAATGCACAACCAATTTTACCAACAATACGACAAGTGGTGGATACAAACTTTTCGATATGTGGAGGTGAATTAGGAAAAATTGGAAGTGATTATTATTTAATGTTTGGTCATAAATTTGAAGGGCAATATGCCGACCCCCCTGTTCCTATTTTCACTCAAACCTATAGTAATAAAATCAAAAAGTTCAACCTCTCGGATGATGGAACGACAATTACTTTATCAGGATTCACATATCAATCAGACACAACAAATTTCCACAGAAGAGATTTAAATACGGGGCCCATTGTTAAGCCTGATGGCTCTTTTGCAATTGGAGCCTACGGAGGCGTATTTCGTAAGGATTCTAATTTACCTTTCCGTCACCCAATTACCATCAGCGCAGGCGGAACATCTGTAAACAATAGTTACGAGCAAGTAATGAGTCAATATACGTGTGCTATGATGCCTATTTATGATTCGACATCACAAATTATGTACACTACTTTTTTTGGCGGAATAAGTTTGTATAATTACAATGAAACTACAAGTACAATAAATCGAGATACGTTGGTTCCTTTTATAAATGATGTTACTACGATGACTGTATATCCTTCAGGAACTGTTGAAGAAACTATTTTACCTGTTCATCTTTCTGGACTGTTGGGTTCAAATTCAAAATTTATCCATACTCAACACGTTTCAAGTTATTCGAACGAAGTGATTCGAATAAGAAATTTACCTAATTCGAAAATTTTAGCAGGTTATTTATTCGGAGGTATTAGAGCATCTATAGGGAATTTTGGGATCAGTACTGCAAACGACACCATTTATAGAATTTTTATTACTCCTAACAATGTAAATGTTGAAATAAGTGACGTACATAACCCCATTCAAAATATCCAGTTATTTCCAAATCCATCAAATCAATCAACAATGCTTCTATTTAATTTATTAAATACTGAGGACTTAAATATCGCTGTCTATGATTTAACTGGGAAAATTGTACTACACATTACTAAGGAAATCAAGCAAAAAGGAAATCAAACAATAAACATCAATACTTCCATTTTAGATTCGGGAATTTATATGTGTAAAATCCAGAGTAATAATGGTGAGCGTACTATTAAGTTGACTGTAACTAGATAAATAAAAAAGTCCTGATATAAAAATTCATACCAGGACTTTTTTATTTATATTTATTTTATTTCACAATAAACATTCTTTTTGTTTCTGAATAAACAACCTTATTGTTTTGTTTCACAACCATTTTATAAAAATAACTTCCGTTAGTATATTTCTCCAAATCGTTTAGCTCTACTGTATGGTTACCTGCCATTACTTCTGTATCAGAAAAAACATTTTTTACTTTTCGCCCTGTAACATCAAACAACTCAATTGATAAGGAAGAATTTTGAGCAATAGTATAATCTATTTGAGTCATACCGCTTGTTGGGTTTGGATAATTTTGTCCGATTGCATTCTCCAACTGCTCGTTTGAGGCAATTCCAACACCTGAAGCATGGCATATTTTAAAAATTGTACCTGCAGATGCGTAACCGCCTTTCATAGCATATATACATCCATCAGCACCTTGACGGATTGTTGTTAAACCTGAACCTGTTGTTCCAGAAACAACATCAGCAAAAACAGCTTTTGAGGTCACAATATCATATGCTGGAGGATTTCCCATAGTAAGATCATAAAGTTTACCGTAATCATTATCTGCAACCAAAATATGATTATTAAATTCAGACATAACAGTCCCGTTATAATAAAGACAACCTGTAAGAGCCGGTAAAGGAGAACCCCAAGTAGTTAATGGCAAAACACTACCAACAAGAGGGCAAGGTATAGTTGTTGAAGAGTTATAAAAATTTCCTTCACACTTGTTCCAACCGTAATTTCCACCTTTATGAATGATATTAAATTCATCCCAAGTTGTTAATCCGTTTTCTGGTTCATATAAACTATCTGTAACGGCATTAAAACACATTCCGAACATATTTCTATGACCATAAGACCAAATTCTATCATCATTTAATGTTGCAGGATTACCATCATCATAAAAAGGATTATCTGTTGGAATTGTTCCATCCGTATTTATGCGCAATATTTTACCATATGGCGTATTTTTTTTCTGACCGAAATTACCACCAGCAACCGTTGTGTCGGTTTGGTTGTGATACATTTCACCAACCTGAACATAAAGCTGGTTAGGTTGTGAAGGACGGAATCGAATTATTCCAGCATAATGATATGGTTGAATTGTAAAACCTAGTAAATTTAAATTAAGTCTAAGGATCACGGTAAAGTTGGTACCAACATTTGCAACTTCAACCCAACGCACTACTCGTATTTCATTAATTACTCCCGCTTTATGAACATAATAAGCGTAAACATAATGGTTAGTATTAAAGTTTGGGTCAATTGCAATCCCTAACAATCCTCTTTCTCCATCGCAAATTACAGAATCGGTCAGATCGACAAATGTAGATAACAATGTACCTGCAGAACTGTAAACTAAAATCTTAGCATTTGCACATGATCCAGAAAAGCCTCCTTTTTGAGTAATAAAATATCTCCCATCAGATGTCCAATCAAAATCAACAGGATAGGACAAACCGGTTACTACATTTGTTTGAACATAAGTTGCAGGTAATGCTTGCGAATGCAATGACAATGTTGCAACAATAAATAAAGAAAGAGAAAGTATGATTTTTTTCATTAGCTGTTTTTTTATACGGAAACAAATATAGTAAAATCAAATTTAAAGTTCAGGCAAAACAATTTTTCTATATTTGGGGTAGATGAATATAGCCTATTTATTATTGGGGGGGAACTTAGGTAACAGGAAACAAAACCTGCAAAAGGCTTTGTTATTAATTGAAAAGCGGGCTGGTGGGTGCACTAAAAAATCGATGATCTATTTAACAAAAGCATGGGGAAATGAGCTTCAGCCCGATTTTTACAATCAAGCTGTATGTATTGAAACAAGCCTTAAGCCAAAAGAACTATTGTCAGGTCTATTAAAAATAGAAGAAGCACTTGGACGGCAAAGAAATGGCGACAAATGGCAAGCAAGAACCATTGATATAGATATCCTTTTTTACAACGATGCATGCATAGATGATCCGGAGTTGAAAATTCCGCATCCGTTTATTCAAGAAAGAAGATTTGTTTTGTTACCTATGAATGAAATTGCTGAGAATTTTTTTCATCCTGTTCTTAAAAAAAATATACAGCAATTATTAAATGAATGCAAAGATCCACTGGAAGTGGAAAAATTGTGAAATTAAAAAAGTCGAAATCGATAAGAATCGATAAGACAATTAATAAAATACCCGAACCATTGAATAACACCACAGCATACAATTATATCGTCGTAGAAGGGAATATAGGCGCCGGCAAAACCACATTAGCTACGAAATTGGCAAACGATTTACATGCACGATTGGTATTAGAGCAATTTGCCGATAATCCCTTCTTGCCAAAGTTTTATGCAGATCCAGAAAAACATGCTTTTCCGCTCGAATTATCATTTCTAGCAGAACGTTATCATCAATTAAAAAAGGAACTTTCCACCCAGGATATTTTCAAGCCATCCATCGTCTCAGATTATTATTTTGTAAAGTCACTGATCTTTGCAAAATCAAACTTGAAAGAAGATGAATATGAACTTTACAGTAAATTATTTCATATCATAAACGGTTCGTTACCCAAACCCGATCTGTTCGTTTATTTGTATCACGATATAAAACGTCTTCAAGAAAACATAAAAAAAAGAGGTAGGAGCTACGAACAAAATATTTCGGATGACTATCTAATAAAAATACAACAGGCTTACTTTGATTTCTTCAAACAGCTGCCAGACCTCCGCATTTTGGTGTTAGATGTAAATAACATGGATTTTGCCAACAATTCAGCGGATTTTGAATTAATCAAGGAGACCATCCAAAGACCGTACAATCCAGGAATAACAAGCTTAATCGTAAAAAAAGACACCGAATAAACGTAATTTAATATTTTATAAATGAATAAAAACTTTCATTATTTGAAAAATTAATTATTTTTGCACCTAAATGCGAGGTATAATCTCAAAAAGAGTAACTAATCCATATATAACTAAAAACATTCAAATGAAAAATCGATCGTTACAAACACTAGCTTTAGCTTTAATCACAGTTGTTGGGTTTACTGCTTGTACAGGGCTTGGTAAATTGGTTAAAAATGCTAACAAAATCACCTACAAGGTGACACCAAATCCAATGGAAATGCACGGTGATAGCATTCAAGTAACCATTACTGGAACATACCCAGCTAAAATTTTCCCTAAAAAGGCAACAGTAACTACTATTCCTGTTATTAAATATAATGGTGGAGAAAAAGCTCTGAAACCTGTTGTATTGATTGGCGAGAAAGTTACAGGTGTTCAAGGACAAAAAATTGCAAATAAAACTGGTGGAAATTTTTCTTACACTTCAGACAAAGTTGCATACATACCAGAAATGAAAGTGGCTACCTTAGAAGTAAGAGTTGGCGGACAAGTAAAATCTAAAAAGAAAGATCTTCCTGCTAAAAAAGTAGCGGATGGAACAATCATCACTCCTTTATTAGTTAAATCTGATGACAAAGCGATTGTTGGAAAAGATGAGTTCAAAAAAGTAGTGCCTCATTCTGAAACTGCAAATATTTTCTTTATTGTGAATCAATCACAAGTTCGCGGAACAGAATTAAACAGCGCTGAAATGAAATCTTTCAAACAATATGTTGCTGCTGCAACTGTTAACCCAAACATTGCATTCAAAAACATGAATGTTTCTGCATATGCTTCACCAGACGGTGAATTAACATTAAACACTGATCTTGCTGAAAACCGTGCTAAAGAAGCTACAAAAGCGATGGAAGCAATGTTTAAAGACAAAAAAACGAAAGTAGATGCTGCTCAAAAAGATGAGTTTTACAATAAAGTAACTACTGCTGAAGATTGGGATGGTTTCAAAAAAGCGATGGAAGCATCTTCTATTGCAGACAAAGATTTGATCTTACGTGTTTTGACGATGTATCCTGACGGAGAAACACGTGAAAAAGAAATCAAAAATTTATCTAAAACATATACCGTTGTTGCTGATAAAATTTTACCTCAATTACGTAGAGCTGTTCTTACATTAAATGTTGAAGTAAAAAGCCGTACAGATGAGCAAATATCTAAATTAGCTGCTTCAACACCTGATAGCTTATCGGTTGAAGAAATTCTATATGCTGCTACATTGACACAAGACATCAATGCTAAATTAGATATCTACAAAAAAGCAGAAGCAAAATATGGTTCTGACTGGAGAACATCTAACAATGTTGGAATGATCTTATTGATCCAAAACAAATTAAACGATGCTGAAGCTGAATTCAAAAAAGCGGATGGTCTTTCTGCAAACAACCCTGTTATCAAAAATAACTTAGGAATTGTTGCTCGTTGGAAAGGTGATCGTAAAGCGGCAATGGATCTTTACAAATCGGCAATAAGCGCTGGTCCTGAAGTTTCTTACAACATGGGAATCGTTGAAATTCAAAATGGTAACTACCCTTCAGCTGTAGCTAATTTCGGTGGAGACAATTCTTTCAACGCTGCGTTAGCGAAGTTATTAAATGGTAATTCTGAGGGTGCTATGTCAACTATTGATAAGGCTGCTGATAAAGACGCTGCATTATCTTTCTATTTGAAAGCAATTGCTGGTGCTCGCCAAAGCAAAGCTGACGTGTTAACTAACAACTTAAAAGTTGCTATCCAAAAAGATGCATCTTTCAAACAAATGGCTAAAGAGGATGCTGAATTCATTAAATTCCGCGACAATGCAGACTTTAAAGCATTAACTAACTAATTTGTCTTATAAGTCAATCTAAAAAACGTCCCACAGAATTTGTGGGACGTTTTTTTATTATACTACTCAACATAAACAATTAAGCAGATTTTGTATTAATATTGCCAGTAGAAAAACTAGTTTAACGAGAATAGAAATTATGTTCAAATTATCCACTTTATACCTAAGCTTCCTTTTTTTACTGATTTTTTCAGTCGAAAGTGCATTTTCCCGAACAGATAAGCCTACAGCCAACATTTGTTCGACAACAGTAAAACCAACTTCTGCTGAGAAAATTGCAAGTGACACTTCAAAGGAAAAAGAACCTTACTACTTTGAACTTAAAGCCATTGTAAAACAGTCGAAAGGTGATGAAAAAGATGAAATGTCAACCCCACTTGATAGTGTTCAGATCAACTTATACAGCGAAGATATTCTCATTTCTAAATTATGGACAAACAAAAAAGGGAAATGCACCATTCGAATGCCATTAAATAAAAATCTAAAAGTGGAAGTTGCTAAGAAAGGTTTTGTCTCAAAATCAATTGCCATCAACACAAAAATTCCGGAAAACAAAAAAGATGCCTTCCGTTTCAATTGTGAAGTAATGATTTTTGAAGAAATAAAAGGACTTGATGTTACCATACTAAATTCTCCTATAGCGAAAATCAACTACAGTGCTAGTCTTGATGGGTTCCGATACGATGTAAATTATACAAACAAGATCAATGGAGAATTAATGAACCTGTATAAAAAATACTATGAACTTCAAAAATCTATGAAGGATACCCTATTAATGGACAAACAGGAGCCACAGAAAAAGCTACCTGTGAATGAGAAATAATTAACTACCCAATTTCAAGAACAGGTCCCACAAAACAATTCCCACACTGACCGATATATTTAATGAGTGTTTCGTTCCAATCTGAGGGATCTCAATCACACCTTCACTGGCATCAATTACATCTTGTTCTACACCTTTCACTTCATTTCCAAAAACGATGGCAATATGCTGTTTCTTGCTAGGGATAAAATTATTCAGCATGATAGCCGTTTCGGTTTGTTCAATAGCGTAAACAACATAATTATTGGCTTTTAATTCAGCAACAGCATCTAAGGTATTTTCAAAATATTTCCAAGCAACACTTTCTGTAGCTCCTAAAGCTGTTTTTTGAATTTCTTTATTGGGCGGTTGACCGGTGATACCACATAAATAAACAGCTTCAACTAAAAATGCATCCGCCGTTCTGAAAGCAGAGCCTACATTATTCAAACTGCGCACATTATCAAGAACAATAACAATAGGCGTTTTCGAAGACAATTTAAACTCTTCCACCGATTTACGATCCAATTCTTCGTTCAATAATTTTCTCATCCTTATTTATGCTCTAGTGAATATATGACAAAATCCTCATTTTTAAAAACTTCTCTTTCCCATTTTGAGGAGGAAGGTAAAACGGAAGCCGTATGTTTATTAATCAATAAAAACTTACATCCTTTGCTGATCAACCCTTGCAAATATATGGAATCATTCACCCGACTATCATCAATGGTCCACCCTTTTCTGTGAAGGAAATAAATTTGTTGCGGACCTTGTCCACCATTAATTGCAAATAGATCTTTCTTAATTGAAACATGGTCTGCCACAGCTTCCAGGGAAAGTTTATACTTTTCACTGCTCTTTATAAGAAAGTCATGTTGCTGATTTAAAATGGCCTCCAACACAATTACAAAAACAAGGATTGACCTCCACCTTACATTCTTTATCTCCACCAATGCAAATCCTGCAACAAATGCCATAATGGGCACATACGGAATTACATAATAATTGTGAACAGAGAACACAAAACCTGTTTTAACAATAAATAAAAAAAAGAACATTGTCCCAATTCCAAAAATTGCAAGTGGCAATATTTGTTTACGTCTTAGAATCAAAAAAATTCCGATCAAAAAAATTGTAAAACCGACAAAACTTTGCAGTGCACTAAAATAAAATTTCTCCAATGTGTCTGGCCCATAAGCGAGCAATTCTTTCAGGCCTTCCAAAAAATGTTTTGGGAAATACAGCTGAAAACCATACGCATCAAGCAAATAAGGCACCCAGAAAAAATACCACAAATAAACTACAAGTAAAAGTATGGCACCCGTTAATAGAATATTTCTTTTAACGGAAAAATCAATACGCTTATCAAACATTGGAATAACAAGCACACTGATCAAATACAAGGCAGGAATTTTTGACAACACAGCCAACGACGAGATCACAAAAAATAATAAAAGATAATGGACTCTCTTTTCATACAAATACATCAAACCATAATAGATACCAATCATAACAAGCGACATGCAAAAAACATCAGGCATTGACTTTCTTGAAAAAGCAAACCAGATAGAAGATAACAGAAGTAAGGAAGAAAAAAAAGCAAGCTCTTCTGTAAAAAAACGTTTCAGGATCTTATAAAAATAAAAGATCCCAAGGGAGGAAAAGAAGAGACTAATTAAGCGGCCATACCAATGCGCATAACCGAATAATTTAGCAGCTAAAAAAATCAGATAATTATACAGTGGGAACTCCGATGCGATGATTCCTGTTTTATTTCCATCCATGTCAATACGCGGATACAAAATATTGGCATCCATTTCCAGAAAATTGCGCGCAATCATATTGGTAAGAGTTTGACGCCAATTATGACTTATCTCTAAGGGAGGATTGGTAATGCCAATCAAACGCAAAATAAAAAAGAATAATATCCAAAAGCGAATATCGGTCAGCCATTTGTATTTTGCGAATGTGTTGTTATGATTAAAATCTAAAGCCATTTATACTTGCAAATCTATAAAAGAAATGCTCAAAAAGTGTTAAAAACTTTGCAATAGTGGTGTTTATAGGTTTCGTATTTTTACTCTTAATGGCAAAGAGTAAAGCAACAACAAAAACAACAGCAGCGGAATCCGAAACGCCACTGATGAAACAATACAATACAATCAAAGCAAAATACCCTGATGCGTTGTTATTGTTTCGTGTAGGAGATTTTTACGAGACTTTCGGAAGCGATGCCGTAAAAGCGGCAACTATTTTGGGAATTGTTCTTACAAAACGTGCCAATGGATCTGCTTCTTTTATTGAGCTTGCCGGTTTCCCTCATCACTCTTTAGACACTTATCTACCTAAATTAGTACGTGCCGGACAACGCGTTGCTATTTGCGACCAACTGGAAGACCCTAAACTAACGAAATCGATTGTTAAAAGAGGAGTTACTGAATTGGTAACCCCTGGAGTATCTTATAATGATAAAGTATTAGACCACAAAAACAACAACTTTTTAGCGAGCGTTTTTCTTGCTGAGAAAATGTGCGGCATCTCTTTTTTGGATGTCTCTACAGGAGAGTTTTTGGTGGCACAGGGCCATCTCGAATACATAGACAAGCTTTTACAAAGTTTCCGCCCTAAAGAAGTATTGTTTCAAAAAAATAAGAAGAAATTATTTGCTGATACTTTCGGAGAGAAATTTTATACCTATGGATTAGACGACTGGGCATTTACATCTGAATTCGGATCCGATCTTTTATTAAAACATTTCGGAACGAAATCCTTGAAAGGTTTCGGAATTGAAGGGATGGACCAAGCTATTATTGCTGCAGGTGCAGCATTGCATTACCTCGCAGACACTGCGCATGATAAAGTAAAACATATAAGTACTATCTCACGCATTGAGGAAGAAAAATATGTGTGGCTCGACCGTTTTACGATTCGAAATTTAGAATTATTCGGTTCTCAGAATGACAATGCAAAAACATTGATCGATGTAATCGACCATACAATTTCGCCCATGGGTGCACGTATGTTAAAACGATGGTTAGCATTACCATTAAAAGATAAAGCGCCAATTGAAGAACGATTGGATGTGGTGGACTATTTTTTATCAAATGCGGAAGTAAGCGAACAGATCATTGAACAAATAGAATTGATCGGCGATTTGGAACGCATTATTTCAAAAGTAGCAACAGGGCGTATTTCACCTAAAGAAGTGGTTCAATTAAAAAGAGCCTTGCTTGCTGTTGAGCCAATAAAAATTGCTTGCGAAAAGTCCAAGAACAAATCGTTGCAAAAAATTTCTGAACAACTCAACCCTTGTAAAAGCATTGTTGAACGAATAGAAAAAGAAATTACAGCAGACCCTCCCTACCTTATCATTAAAGGAAATGTGATAGCAGAAGGAGTTAATGCAGAACTGGATGAATTAAGAACTATATCTGTTTCAGGAAAAGATTTCTTGTTACAGATCCAGCAAAGGGAGAATGAAAAGACGGGCATCAGCTCATTAAAAGTAGGGTTTAATAATGTGTATGGGTATTATTTGGAAGTAACAAACACGCACAAAGATAAAGTACCCAGTGATTGGATGCGTAAGCAAACATTAACAGGCGCAGAACGCTACATCACACCGGAATTAAAAATTTACGAAGAAAAAATATTAGGCGCAGAAGAAAAAATACAAGCACTTGAATTAAAAATTTTTAATGAACTGGTAATCGAATTGATCGATTTCATTTCGACCATTCAATTGAATGCCTCATTGATAGGGCGAATCGATTGCTTATTATCCTTTTCTGTTATTGCACAAAAAAACAATTATGTACGACCGCATATTTTTGAAAATGATATACTAGATATTAAGGATGGCCGTCATCCTGTCATTGAAAAGCAGCTGCCTCTTGGTGAAGAATATATTGCAAATGATGTTTACCTCGATAACGATAAGCAGCAAATCATTATGATCACAGGCCCCAATATGAGCGGTAAATCAGCCTTATTAAGACAAACAGCCTTGATTGTATTGATGGCGCAAATGGGAAGTTTTGTGCCAGCAAAACATGCTAATTTAGGACTAGTAGATAAGATATTTACGCGCGTTGGAGCTTCCGATAATATTTCATCGGGAGAATCCACATTTATGGTTGAAATGAATGAAACAGCTAGCATATTAAATAACCTATCAAACAGAAGTTTAATTTTATTAGATGAGATTGGTCGCGGAACAAGTACCTATGATGGGATCTCAATCGCATGGGCAATTGCCGAATATATTCATGAAAATACTTCAGCAAAAGCAAAAACACTTTTTGCAACGCACTACCATGAATTAAATGAAATGACCAACACCCTGCCTCGCATTAAAAATTACAATGTATCGGTAAAAGAAATTGGCAATAAAATTTTATTCATGCGCAAACTCGTTCCTGGTGGAAGCGAACATAGTTTTGGAATTCATGTAGCAAAAATGGCCGGTATGCCCAAGAAAGTGCTTGACAGAGCCAATCAGATTTTATCAGAATTAGAAGGACAACGCGAAGGAAAGGGTAAAAATGAATTTGCTATCGGAAGCAAACAAAACGCGAAGGCAATCAACCAACCTGAATTTCAAACGATCCCGAACACTGCACAAACTGAAACAGAAAATATGCAATTAAGCTTTTTCCAATTGAACGACCCTGTATTGGAAAATATTAAAGAGGAACTTCAGAAGACAGATATCAATATGCTGACACCCGTTGAAGCCTTAATGAAATTAAATGAGATCAAAAAAATGATTGGTGGCTAAAGTAAAATATCTAATCTGAGGTGATTAAAAATTTTGTACGTTCTGATAACTAATCATGTAAAAATTGAAAAAGTTGTAATTCTTGGTTCTACAAAATTGGAAGTGGGAAAAGCTCAGTATTTGTAAAGAAAAAAGGCCCCAAACTTTCGTTAGAGGCCTTTTGTGATTTCAAACAAAAAATCGAAACTTAATTTTTCTTCTCGGCTGGCAAAATAGTTATAGCCTTTTGTTTTTTAAACTCAGGTGCTGTAGATGTTATTATTTGCGATGGCGATGGCATAAGTATAATTGTTGCATTATTTTTTTTAGTAGTTGCTGCTGTAGGAGCAACTGCTGCTGGTGCAGGAGCAACCGTTTGTTCCGCTTTTATTTTATCGGAATTGTTACCACTTTGAGCAAACACGGCTGAAACAGCCAATAAACAAATTCCTACTACGAATATTTTTTTCATCAGAATTCTTATTATTACTGATTAATAAATGTGACAGTTAATTCTCCTTGTAATACAGAAGTATTATCACCACCTAATGTAGCAGTAGCAAGACCTGTCACCCATGCTCCAGCTATACCAACAGTATGCGTTCCTGCAGTAAGCACAAAGGTCTGGCTAAAGGAAAAAACAGCAACCCCATCTGGCACAGCACTATTAACTGACAAACGTTGATACCCACCATTTGTTGGGGGAAATCCATCAATTGTAAGCACGGCATCCACTGTTGCATTGGCTGCTGAAGTTCCTGCAACCCCTATGTCTGCCGAAATAAGTGTTTTACATCCAGCAGGAACAGTGATGGTAACAGGGAAACCTGTTACATAAGTAAGTCCTGTTACTGCAGCAGTCAATGCAAGACCACCAGTAGTGAAATAAGTAGTAGAATTTTGTCCCGCTGTTCCGCTAGCACCAGTTGCACCAACAGCTCCAGTTGCTCCTACAGCACCTGTCGTTCCGGTTGCACCTGTAGCACCTGTCGTTCCAGTTGCACCTGTAGCACCTGTTGTTCCAGTAGCACCTGTTACTCCAGCAGTTCCACTTGCTGCATAAAGTGCATAAGGAACACTTAACAATTGTGCTGTTCCCATTGGAAGATATCCCGATCCGAAATCAATTTCAACTTCTAACCATTTTTCAGCAACACCCCAAGGAATACTAGCAAACGTTCCAGATACTGGGGTTCCGTTTCCAATCTCAAGGCTCATAAGCCCAAATGAATTTGTTGTTGTTGAATGTGTTTCTTGATAAAGTGTTGTTCCCGCTGCAGAAACATTGTGTATTGTTACACGCACCGATAGTGATGCGCTCGCCATTGGATTTCCTGAAGCATCGCGCGCAATCCCCTGATACTTGAATGCTTGTGGCGCTTGAGCAAATAAGCCCGCAGTAATGAGCAAGAAAAGAGTAGTAATAAATTTAACGTTTTTCATGTGATTTTTTTATTTTATGATTTGTGTTCTGAACTTATTTTATTTTGCTTATTGTAAACGAAACCTTTGTATTACTTGCTGTATTGTAGATGTTCAAATAATAGATTCCAACATTCAAGTTCCCCATGGGTATCACATTCAGAGAGAGGTCTTCAATCGATTTTGAATACACAATCTGACCTTGCACATCGTATAGATCAAATCTGTAGTTCGAATTATCTGCTCCGAAAAAATGAACATTCAAATAATCGGAAACAGGATTTGGA
>Ga0209596_1001515_pt1 | contig 19881 bp, 26 predicted proteins | sample M_130807_MF_Meta_FD_187314 | JGI IMG/M metagenome (GOLD analysis project Ga0209596, IMG submission 187314) | Freshwater microbial communities from Lake Montjoie, Canada to study carbon cycling - M_130807_MF_MetaG (SPAdes) (version 2) | ecosystem: Environmental > Aquatic > Freshwater > Lake...
TAACTTATACCTTCTAATTATCGATTCTATCATTTTATCGAGTGGTGCTTTCAACCACTCGTTAAAAATAAGATTCCTTTCTGTTTCGTCTTCTGATTCTAAAAAATTAATAACGGCTTCTTCTTCCTCTGGACCAAAATACATGTCGTTTTTTCTTTTGCGTCCTCGTTTAGTTACCATTTATTACTGTTGTACTTCGTATGTTATTTTTCTATCTTTTGGAAAATAATACTCTTTTTTAGCTGTTGCTAACCACCATCTTGCTTCCGCTGGGTCTAACGTTTCTTTGTAAGAAGAAAATAAAGAACCTGGTCTTTGGTTGATATGTTTGTAACCAAATTTTGGAATAACAAAAACTTTAGCATCCTTAAACGTCATACGTAACAAGAATTCATAAATGAATGTTAATTTAATACTTGATTTAAAACCACCAAAATCTTCATAGATTGATTTTTTGATTACCATTCCATCAATGTTAAAGTTTTGGTAAGCCAACAATGCATTGTTATCCAATACACCTAACTCATCAGAGAAACTTTGAGCCCAAACAGCTTCATTTGTAAAACCAATAAATTGTCCAGCGTTATCAACATCAATAATAATTGGCATAAAGATATCTACGTTTGTATGTTTTTCTCTATATTCAACAACGTTTTTAAACCAAATTTTAGCATATTCATCATCTAGTTCTAAGATTGAGAACCATTCTGTTTTAGAAACAGAAACACCATAATTAACTTGCGATGCAAAGTCAGTATCACCATCGTTTTCTGCGATTACAACTGAATCTTTATAATCACCAAAATCAGTTGCTTTAACTGTTTTAGCTACTTCACTTCCTTTCGGTACAACGATGATTAATTCATCTGGTCTAACTGATTGGTCGATAACGCTTTGTACAGCGTTTGTGAATAAAATTTTTGTTTCATCATCCAATAAATGCACTGGAAGAATTACTGAAATATTTGTATTTTTCATATTTGTATTTTTATTAAGCGTTAGTTTTTTCTTTTTGAGCATCTTCTAATGCTTCTAAAGTAATTTTTAATTCAGATTGTCTATTTTCAACTAGAGCAGAATATACTTTAGTTGCAGCTTCAACTTGTTTTTCTGATGTATACATACCTTTAGACTCATTAATACCTTCAGTTAAATCAGATGGAACTGAATCCTCTAACCAAACTTTTAAGTAAGTTGCAATCAGTTCTGGTATGTTTAATGTAGTATTTGACCAAACACCATTTTGTTTAATTGAGTAATTTCCTTCAGCGTCAACAGTTTCCATCCATTCTGGAACCATGTTAGGTATTTTACCAATTACTGGTGTGTTTGATTCAATTGCTTCCAATGGGAATGTACCGAAAGAAGATTGGTCATCAACCCAAACAGCTAAACAAGACTTAGCTAATTCAGAAGCAAATTGTTCTCTAGGTAAACCTCTTAATTCTTTGAAAGTAATCCATTTGTAGATTGGGTATTGTAAGTAGAATGATTTAGCAATTTTAGCTGCATCACCTTGGTTTCTAGTTAAAATTGAAACAACTGGAATTTTTGGTTTATCACTATCTTTAAAATAAGATGGGATTGATACTGGAATGATGTGAGTTTGAATAGATGGGAATAATGTTTTTAAATAGTTTGATTGTCTTTCAGTTGTAGTAATAACATCTGTAAAACCATAATCAGTATTCCATCTTTTACCAATTGGTAATAATTCTAACAAGTAGTCATAACTTTGAGAGAAAACAACTTTTTTACATGGAAAACTTTTTACTTGGTCCATGATGTTAGAGAAAATTTCTGGGATAATGATAAAATCAGCTGGACTAATATTCAATTGTTGTCCTTCGATTGATGTGTGTGGTAATGAAGCATATTCTTCACCTAACCAATCAGCAACACCATTTCCTTCTTGGTCACCTCTTAATTTGTAATCATTTTTTTCATGAAGAATACTTGCTTTGTAACCTAATTTATTTAAAATTTTAACATGCTCATAAATGTTAGCAATACCAGCTGTTGGGTTACCTTTTGTATCTAATGTAAAAAAGTATAAGTTGAAATCTTTTGATTCCAATTTTGCTAGAACTTCGTTTACTTGACCGATTTGTTCTGCGATTTGTTTTTGTTTTTCTTCCATTTTTTTTATTGGTTTTATATTGTTATTCTTGTTCTTTTAATATACCGTAATGATATAAAGTATTAAAAGCTATTTTATATGATAAAGATGTTTTATCTAAAGCCCTTTCAGCACCCAATGTTGCATCATCAGTGTCTTCAGTACCATCCATCAATATTTCCATCATCAATCTGACCATTTCATATTTGGCACCATCGATTTCTCGACCTCTTTCTCTACTAAGTTCTGTAATGTCAGTACGTATTATTTTATCATCAGCACCTACACGAATTTTTTCTTCACGCTCAATGATTTTTTCCTTTGGGTCAACCCCTTTTGGTAATATTGTTTTTTCTAATGCATCTAGGTCAATATAATAGATGCTTCCACCGAATTCAATCATGTTAGTCAATTTCTTCGTAAGTTGTTATTTTTGTGTTTAAGATTTTTGCTCTAAGTTCTTCATTGTTTATGAAGTCTAAAATAGAGTCTATCTCATAATCCGATGGTGTATTTTTATTGTAAGTAGTATTAACTTTTACACTAATTTTACCGTTTGGTTTACTTTCAAGTGTTTGTGGGTTTGCTGTAATAAGCAAATCAACATCATTCCATTTATCTTCGTATGAAGTGACAAATTTAATATTTGAGGCACGACATCCAGTTTTAGATAAAAAGAAAAGTGTTGATGGGATACTTTTCTCGACTTCACGACTAACAAGAATAATTTCATGTTCACCTTCATCTTTAGTATCCATTAAAAAAGCATTAAAATGGTTAATTAAACCATCTGACATCTGGTCGGCATGGCCGAAAATTTCTAGAGGGGCTTCTAAATATAAAAACCTATTAAGTTGGTTAATGTCATCAAACTTAAAATATTCAATTAAATTGAAACTAGTTACATCTTCTTGGGTTATATCAGTTTCCTCGATATACTTTGAATAAGTGTAATTTAGTTGGCCAATAAAATCTCTTAAAACCTCGTTTATAGTTATCCCTATCTTCATAAAATAAAGTTAAGTAATAATTAATGATAAGTAAAGTAAATAATTATTTTTTTCTAAAAAATGCTAAAAATTTATCAAAAAAAGTTTTTTCTTTTATAATTTGAGATTTAGGTCTTTCTATTACTGGAATAATTCTAGGTTCTTTTTTCTTATAATCTGTGTGTTCAAAAATCTTTATAAAGAATCTAGTAAGTCTATGTCTAACAACTTCATCATCTGTAAACTCAACAACACCAACACCCTCTTCTGGATAAAGTTTAACCATTCTAACCAATTCTTTTAAACAACTTAATTCTGGGTTTTTTAAATCTACTTGGTTACTATCACCCAAAGCGATTACTTTAGTGTTTTCAGAGAATCTAGTAAGAAGTGTTTTACCATTTCTATCTGATACGTTTTGGAACTCATCAAACAAAATAATTGCATTTGCAATTGACCTACCACGAATAGCACCAAATACTTCCATTTTGATATATCCAGCTTCTAAAAGTCTGTTGGTAAGTTCTTCGCCAATAAGTTTATAGAAAGCATCAAAAAATGACATCATGATAAATTTAAGTTTATCTCTTTCATCACCTGGCAGCGTACCTAAATCTTCTCCTTCTAAGTTTATAATTGATTTAACCAATTTTATCTCATGGTATATATCATTATGGTTTTTAAGTAATAATAATGCTTCAGCAACGCTTAATAACGTTTTACCAGTACCAGCTGGGCCAGTACATATTGTAACATCACCACTTTTAATTGATTGGGTTAATTTTTTTTGGATTTCGTTCTTATGTTTGATATCTATTTTAATTTGCGATAATAAATTAAATGAAACTGTTTTATCAACAACTACCTCAGTTGTTGGTTTTTTAACTCTAGGTTTTCTAGCTGTTGTAGCTGGTTTTTTTATCATACATTCTTTTATTATAAATATCTTATGTTTTCAACTTATTTAAAAATATTAGTATTATTGAATAACCAATCTTCAGATGTAAGATATTGTTTGGCTCTATTAAAATTGTCATTGATTGCTGGCAACATAGACTGATATTTCTCTAAGGATAATGTATTTATTTTATTAAGTAAATCTTCAATATCATTAAATATTATCATTCCATCTAAATTAAAGAAATCACCTATTGAAGGACAACCCCAATATATTGGTACAGTTCCAGTCATAAAGGAATCTATTAGTTTTTCACTAAAATAATAATCAATTTTACTATTTTCAATTATTAAAGAAAAAGCAAAATCTTTAAGGGCAACTAATTTATATTCTATATTGTTATAACCTCTACCAAAATTATCAGCTTCAATTTTATTTTGTTTAAAAACATCCATGATTGAATGTCTTAATCTATGACCAACAGTTTGTATTTTATTAGAAGCAATAAAAGATAATAGTTTTGTTTTGTTGTATACTTTATGGTCTTCTGTTTTTATCCAACAACCACAATGAGGGTAAAATTCAACATTATAACAATTTTCAATTAACTCTTTATCAAAAGTAAAAACTTTATCAAATTTATTGTGATTAAATTTTATAAATTCATATATTGCTGGGTTAATAGCTCTTGGTTCAACCAACATAGCAATTTTAATACCATTATGTTCATCAACTTTATTTAACGAAAAATCAGTAATGAATAATAACTCGTTAGTATCGTTGTTTTTAACTTTATCAAATTGAATAAACTCCGATTCATGATAACTCATAGTACCTTTACGGTACTTAAAAGTATCATCAACAAGTTTTACCCTTTTTTTATCCATTTTATTTTTGCAATAATTTCATCCAACCATCAATCATATCATCCATAAGTGTTTCGAATGTATATTCTGGTTTCCAACCTAGAGTTTCTCTAATTTTAGTTGAGTCACCTTTAAGGTATTTTAACTCCTCAGCTCTTAAAAATTTAGCGTCTTGGCTAACATATTTTGTGTAATCTAAATCTAATTTTCCAAACACGTATTCAACCATTTCTCTAACTGAGTGTGTAGTCATTGTAGATACAACAAAATCATCTGGAGTGTCATGGTTAAGTAACATATGCATAGCTCTTACATAATCTTTTGAGTGACCCCAATCTCTATAAGAATCCATATTACCCATTACCAATTTATCAGCTAAACCTAATTTGATTTCAACCGCTGTTTTAACAACTTTATTAGTAACGAAGTTTGAACCTCTTCTAGGTGATTCATGATTAAATAAAATTCCATTACATGCATGTAATTTATATGCATTACGATAGTTTCTAACAATATTATAACCAAATACTTTAGAACAACCATAAGGTGATACTGGAGTCATTGATGTCGTTTCTCTTTGAAAACCATCAGCATCTACTGAGTTACCAAACATTTCAGATGAAGATGCTTGATAAAACTTAGCTGTTGGACATGAACGTCTGTAAGCCTCTAGAAGATTTAAAATACCAATAGCATTTGTTTGTACTGTAAATTGTGGTATGTCAAAACTAATTCTAACATGACTTTGTGCAGCTAAATTATAAATTTCATCTGGTTGGATTTCATCTAATAATTTTTCTAAACCACCTTGGTCTAAAAGGTCACCATAATGAATGTTTAATCTATGTCTTAAATCTTCAGAGAATCTACTTTGTTGTGATTCAACACTTGAATTTCTTCTGATGATACCGTGTACTTCATAACCTAAGTCTAATAAGTATTCTGCTAAATATGAACCGTCTTGTCCATTGATACCCGTAATAAATGCTTTTTTCATTTTTTTCATTTTTTGTTTTTTATTATTTTTTATTAAAAATTGCCATTTTTGTTAAATCTGGCCAATCGGTAACTGACCATTTTTTAGGTTCAGTTTCAATTGCTTGTTTTAACTTATCTAAACCTAACTTTGCAGTTTCTGGTGTCATATAATAGTGAAAACCAATTGTATCAATATTTTGGTCTCTCCATGGTATATTAGGTAGTCTTCCATCATAAGACATTTTTTTTAGTGTAATAAAGTCTTCTTCATTATCTAATAAAATAACACCACCTCTACCTAATGAAAGGTGTTTTTGGTATTGAAAGCTAAGACACATGAATGTATTTGGTATATAGCTATCTTTTTTCCAAAGAACAGCAGCATCAATTATTCTTTTATCACCATAGTTAAGTGTGTAATAATCGTCCCATTCTTCATCTCTCCATTCTCTTTCTAAACCCATTTTTTCAGCTAAAAATGGTACCGACAAATATGTTCTTTTGGGTACACTTATTTTAGTTTCTTTGGTATATCTTAAACACAATTCAATTCCGTGTGTACAACTATCTACAGCTACAGCATAAGGTGAACCAAAAAATTCAGCTATTGATTGTTCAAATTCACTAATAATTTCAAATGACATATTTTTTTTATTTATTTATTTTGTTATTTAACTCTATAAAGTTTTTATAAATATAATCTTCTGAAACCAATAAATCAATAGCTAATTGTAGATTTTTTTCGATTGATTTAATTTTTGATTCGTATAATTCAATTGATAAGTCTTCAATTTTAAAATTATCGTCTAAGTTTATGATACCGTTTGTGTCAAAATAATCACCAATGTTTGAGATACCGTAGTAGATTGGTATAGTACCAGTCATAAAACAATCGGTAATCTTTTCGGTAAACATGTTGGGGTAGGTTGCGTTCTCCATTACAATTGAAAAACAGTAATCTTTTAAGCCATCTTCTTTGTTTTCTATTGGTCTGTGTCCTCTACCAAAATGGTCGCATTTGCTAGAAAATTTTTGAATCATTTGTTGTCTATAAATGTGTTCACTACACATCGTTTTATTTGAAGCAATCATTGATACCAATTTTGTTTTTGGATACATCTCACCATGTGCTAAATAAGATTTAGCACTACATTGAGTGAGCTGGAAAATATCTGATAACTTTGTTAATTCAACGTCATGAGTAAAAACCTTTATAAACTTTTGTTTTAAAGTTTCAACATTTCTTTGACACCAAACATATTGTGCTGAAATTATTGTTTTAGATTCACATAACCAACCATAATTTTTAGTATTTGGATTTGTTGGTATGTGTAACCCATTGTCAATGTAAATTGATATTGGTGCTGAACCATCTTTTACCCATTCTATAAATTTTGGTTCTAAATCATTTGTTGATACACTATGTTGGAACCCACCACCAATCATGTTTATTTTCATTCTATCCATATTAACTTCTACCTCCAAATATTTTTGTTATATAATTTGTTTTATCATCAAATTCAGTGTTTTGATTAATAAATTTACGTAAATAATTTAACCTAATATTAATACCTAATTTATATAAAAATATTCCCCATATTCTTTCACTAGCACAAGCTTCTAATTTATTTGTTGGTAAAATTTTATTTAAACCTAAATTTTTTAATTCCTCCAAAATTTTTCTTTTACAAAAAAAAATAGTACCAAATAAACCAGCTAATGTATTTAATTGAACGTCATTAATATCTAAATTAACTGAATTTATCATATCAATACTATATTTTAATTGTTGTTCTGAATCAAATGGTAACCCTTCAAAATAACTAAAAACAGTGAAATCATTATCAGTTATTGGTGTTAATATTTTATTTACTATCATACTATCATGTAATACATAGAAAAAATCAATATCTGTATATTTTTCATAACAATACCATATGGCACCATCAATATAATTTTGATTATTTATATCTTCTATAATAACGTCATATTCTAGAACTTGGTTGAAATAACTTTTATCTGGAGAATCACTATCGACAATACAAATTATATCTTTATTACCAGAATCCCTAATACTTTTAACACAATTTGTTATATGGTTATTATTTGAGTTTCTACATGTTATTATTATCATTGTTTTCATAGCACATCAATTAAGTTATTAGTGATATCTGTTAATTGTCTTTTTCTATTTGAAACTCGTATAGATTCACACGCAATTAAAATATCTAATTCTTTATCTTTTATATCTAAATTTATTATATACTCGTTATAACATAAATTAAAAAAAGTAGCATCTAAATTATAATATAAAATACTATATAAATGTTTTGCAGCATCAATAATATATGATTGATAGATATCTTCAGAATATATTGGGTCAATAAGATATAATTTATTATCATACATAATTTGATTATGTATGGAAAAATCACCATGATTAAAAGTATTGGATGGGTTTATTTCATTTAATTTATTTATTAATTTATCACCATTTTTAATCAAATCATTATTATTAATATGTTTTTCAATTCTTTCAATGTAAGAATTGAAATTAACCTTATTTGTTGGTTTTGTATTTTTAAATTTGCGTAAAGTATTGATTAATAAATCTACATTATCACAGTTTACACCATTAATATAATTGGTACTAATAGTATCTTTATCATAGCTTAATACTTTAGGAACTTCCAAACCAATTTCTATTGCTTTAGAATACCATTCATATTCATTTTTAACTTCGTCACTATTTTTAATAACACAATTATTAATCCTTCTAACTTTATTAGTTGTAAATTTTGAATCTAGTTTTTCATATTCAATAACCTCTGTTATATTATAACATCTGTCATCAATATATGCGTCACCATATTCTTTATTAAAAGATAACTCATTAAATTTAACATTATTGGTTATTAACCAATTAGTTATTATGTTTCTATATTTTTCTTCCTTTTCTAGAATAGTTTTACACGTTTTAGAACCTCTAGCTGTTACAATCTTTATAGTGTTACCATCATCATACATTTTATTAATCATATAAGCTAATTTAATGTTTAATGTCATGGTGTTTATATTACTAGTATCACCTAAAGCTAACGTACCGTCAAAATCAATTACAATAACCATAAATTATCAATATAAGATTTAATATCACCTAGATTGGTGTGATTTTTAGAATATATTACATTAACGTTTTTAATTTTATTATAATATACTAATAAACTTTCTTCATTTGCAGTTTCTAGATATTCACAAAAAGATTTATTACTAACACTGTAAGCACCTATTGTTATGTGACCAGTCTCCATTTCTTTTTCATTACCTTTAATGTAATTAAAATTTTGGTCCAATTCAACAAAACCATATTTTAAACCGTCTAATTTATAGTTAGTTATTGCTAAGGAATTATTATCTAATTTGTTCAAAACATAAGAATCAATAATAGTATCGCAATCGTGGATAATAGTAGATTCAAAATCTTTTAAATATGACATACATTGTTTTAAAGTATCTAATCTACTGGTTGTTTGTTCACATGGTATTATACTTACATTTGATGTGTCAAATTTAATTTTAAAGTCTTTTCTAATAGCAACAAATATTTTGTCAACACATTTAGAAGCATTATCTATTATTGTGTTAATTATTCTTTCATTATTGTAATACAATTCGTATTTAGGTTGTTTAAAATATTTACCTAAACGAATATTATTACCATTAGCTTGTATTAGTAGAGCTTTCATACTTATATTTTAAATAATTTTTTTATATTTTCATTCCAAAGAATAGCACCAGTTAAAACACCAGATAATCTTCCAAAAAGGTAATCACATTTACCTAATAGTTTTGTCTGTATAATTGTTTCTTCACCTAATAAACGGCAGTGGTCTTCTCTTTTTGTACTTACATTTGGCCAACAATGTACATGATTTATATATTCCATTGTTTCATCAGTTCTTCTAAATACATCTGGCATAAAATAAGAAGATGGGAATTCCGCATGAATAGCGTTAATATATTCACTATCTTCACTAACAATAAATAATTTATTTATTTGTGGGTTAGCTTCTAATATTTTTCTTATTTCTAGGATATAATCATTAATACCAAATACACCATACATAGGATGATGTAAATTATATTCAGTACCTCTAGCCATAACACCTAAAACAACATAACCTTTTAATTCCTTCTCATATATTTCATCGATTTTATCTAGAATATATTGTTTTGGTTTTATGTATAATTTATCAATTGTTTGTTGTTTTAATAATGCTTCTGGTTCATCAAAATAATGTTTACTATGGTCAATTAAATCGGTTCTAGGTATTTCATTATTTTGAATTACAATATCATCTTGTTTAGGAATATCTTGGTCAAACCATAAATCAAAAGGATTATAATTATTTAAGATGTCTTTAGATTCAAATGGGTTAAAACCTTCAATCCAAGTTGTACCATCCCAATTAACATATGGTTTCCCAATGCCATTATTATCATTAAAATTAATTAATTGTTCTAAACAAACTCTATAGTTTGAGAAAAAACCATAACCATAACCCCAACCATGGTTTGTTGGTTTAATATTATAAAATGTTTTCATATTACAGTGTATATATTTTTTGTATATTATCAGATAAAATAGTTGCAATAATTGATAACGCTGATTTATCTGCTTTCAATAAGAAATCGCATTTGGTCATAGTTAAAATTTCAATTAAACATTCAATACCTAATTTATATTTATGTTGCTCTCGTATATTTTCATATCTATCGTAAGGGTTTAAATGTGGAGAATTTATATCAGCCCTAGACATTCCTTCATGAAAAAGTATAGGTATATTAATATTATTTTTTAATTCTTCGATAATAGAGCTATCATCAGTTGCTAGAAATATTTGTTCTATTTTTTCATTTTCTAATAATATTTCTTTAATTTTTGTGATATATTCATTTAATGGTGATACATTATGATGATTTAACATATCTGTTAGTCTAATTTGAACAGCTAATGTTAATTTACCTTTTAATTTTTTCTCATAGTAATCATTTAAAATATCTTTTAAATAATTTTTTAAATTAAATGACTTATAAAAATGGTTTTTTAAATTTACAAAATTTTCTGGGTTTAAAAAATCACTTTTACTTTCGTAATTAAGTACAGATGGTGTTCTAAAATTTAAGTTTAAAAATGAATCATCTAATTTTGTTTGTTCAAAATAATACTCCCAACAATTTTTAGTGTTGTGAATAATTGAATCATTTTCAGTACAAACACAATCATTCGTTTCCATATCAACATATAATTCATCATTTTCATTTATAACAGCTAAAGCGTTAAGTATTATAAACATGTTGCCAGCAAATCCAACACCAGCAAACTCATGTTGTGGTGATATTTTTTCAAAGGTAAATTTATATTTCATTATAACCTAATTTTTTTGCGTTTTCAATTATTATAGTTAAATCAATTTTTTTAACTAATATTGCTGGGTTTCCTTTATACACACCACACTCTTCAGTATCACCCATCAATAAACTACCAGCAGTTAATAGAACACCTTTACGTAAAATAGAACCAGGTAAAACAATAGCGTTAGTACCTATATTTGAAAATTCTTCCATTATGATAGGTTTAATTATTTCTCTACCTTTTAATTCTTTAGGTATCATAGCACCAAATAAACCACTATCATCAAATCTATCAGACCCACATATAATTCTAGCACCAGCCATTATATTATTAAACCCTTTTGCTATAAAGGAACCATTTTTACCACCTATTATTGTAACATATGGACCAATGTGTACATAGTCACCAATTGTAACATTTGTCGAACAATAGACACCTTTATCTAAAGCAACATGTGAACCAATAATATCTAAATTTTGTTTAGATACTACATCAGAGTCAACAATAACATCTTCACCTTTAATATTAATCATAATAAGTCGTTAAATAAATTTTTAACTAATTCTTCACAATTTATTTCATTCTGATGTGTTCTAAACATACCAGCGTTTAAATGTATTTTATCGTTTGCATGATAAGAATTATAATTTTCATAATCAGTCATTATTAATCCAAAAATTGATTTATAAATAATTTTCTTTTCTTCACACATTTCTTTTAACCTATCGTTAAAGATTTTAGTTAATACGTTTCTTTCATCTTTTGTTTTATAACTAGGTGCACCATTTCCTTGAATGTTGTTATCTGGTCCAGATGGAATAATACCCCAAACCCCAATATTATAACCCTTATTAATATAGTAATCTAAGAAAATAAAATATCTATCAATACATTCATTTATAACATCTTCATAGGTTCTATTATTATTGTCAGCAATAAATCCCAAATGACAACGAATATCTATTTCACCAAACACAAAAAATAAATAATCTTTATCTTTATCAATTTGATACGGGGATAATTTTTCATCAATTTCAGTTATTTTTTTTATATTTTGATAAGCTGTAGGTGCTGTTAACCAAATCTTTGTAAAGTTTTCATCAAAAGCTTGTGTGTGACTATCACCAATTACATAAATCATATTAATCGTTTTTTATAAATGTTTTATCCAATGCTTGTCCTTCGTATGGACCAGTTTTATATTCGTATACGATTGTATCTTCTTCTAATATTTCATATGTATGTCCACCATACAAAGTAAAACTAGCATCACCAGCTCTTAATATTGGTGTTGCAATGATAGTATCATCAATATCATAAAAAATACATTTAACGCTACCTTTGATTACAACCCAAGATTCTTGTGCTATCTGAGCTTCATGTGTTCTTTGTTTTGTTATGTGTTTGTGTGGTCTAAATGTAGTACCTTTAGCCATTTTAAGTGTTGCACATTGAATGAAATTATCTTCTGGTACAACTTCTGACCTACCTTCTATTTCATATACTCGATTTATTATGTGTAATAGTTTACCTTCTTCAACTTTTGAGTAGATTTTTTCCATAGTGTTTAAATTTTAATCCATTTTTCGGGTAATACATCCCCAGTGTTATGTTGTATTGCGTTACCAAACCATTTCAAAGGTCCAACTACTTTTTTACTTTTATTTTCATTTAACCAAGCACCCCACCAAGAAAATGATGAGTTTGATACAATATTGTTGGTGCAATTTTTCATCAAATATAATTCAATATAATCTTTTTCTCCCTCAATGTAAATAATATTATCTAATTTTAAGTTTTCTTTACACCAATTTATGTCATCACTAAAAACAACAAATAAATCAGTATCTTCTTTTAAAATCTCGATTGCATCTAAATAATATTCTAATGATTGAGTCGGATGGTGGTTTGGGTGATTAACATAATCACCACGTCTAACATGTATTGATGTTGTACATTTGTTTTTTAATACATCATATTTACTACCTAAATCAAAATCAAAAACGAACATATCTAAAATATTTTGTCTATTATGTGAAAAATTTTTTTCACTCTGAAAGAATCCATCAATCAATACATCCTCTTTAATATCACCCACTTTAACATATTCAAAAGGGAATGTTAAAATTTTAATATTTTGTTCTATAGGTAAGTGATTTAATTCTTTAAATATCTTTAAATAATCAAAGCTATGTTTTAAACTAGGATTATAAAAATCATCTAAATCTAGATATTTTAAATGAGATACCAAATTAGGGAAACAAAAATTAGTGTTATTATCAATAGCTAAAGATTTAGTTGCAGCTATTTGAAATAACATATTACCTAATCCACCTTTTAATTCACAATAAATCATTATCTTATTAATTTACTATATTTTGGTTTGTTTATTAAAATATTAACTATTTTACTAACTTTACCATTATTTACTTTATGGTCATTCATAGGGTTTTCTTCATTATAAATGTAGTTAATCTCTGGCATGAATCTGTAGTGTTCGTAACCAGCCATTTCAATCATAGGATACATAAACGCTAAATCACCAGCAACTTCCCAATATACCCCTTCATCATCTTTTAAATAATCTTCATCGATTGCTCTCCATAGAAATGCTCTCCATGTTCTTAAATGTGATGCAGTAAAAGTTTCGTTTCTTATATTGTCAATACTTTTAGGTGGAGCGGCAAACCCTACCCTTCCATCTGAGTATCTAAAACTTCCATTGGCAATCCATACATCATTATCTTGATATAAGTCTTCAACACGCTTTAAAACACTTGCATTTGGTAACCAATCATCTCCATCTATTTCAACAATAATATCATTGTCATCAATTTCTGGGTTATTTCTAATAACTTGGTCGTAGTTACCTGGTTGATAGAATTTGGTTTTGTTTTCAATCAATATAAATCGATTGTCATCTTTGATTAAATCTTTGATTATTGAAACTGAATCATCGGTTGAAATGTCGTCAGTTATGTAACATTTGAAATCAGTCAATGATTGACTCATAATAGAACCAATACATTTATCAACGTATTTAGCTGCGTTATAAACTGTTGTAACAATTACTATCATTTTTTTTGTTTATTTTTGTATTTTTTATCTAATTCAACAACTCTATGCTTTTCTAACATATCCACACCATTAACATTAACTTTTGCAATAAATTTAACAACATAAAAACCGTTGTATTCAATTATTTTATCAAAAGAAATAATCTCATATTCAAACTCTAAGAAATCATCAACACCCATACATTTATAAGTGATAAAATTAACTCCACTAAATTCTAATATTGTTGATTTATCTGGTTCTATTATCGCTTTTTTAATATCGCTGATAAATAAACGACTAGTTCTATTGTATTCATCAACATACTTACTAACATAAAACTCTAACAACTTTTCAGTTTTATTTATAGTTCTAATATTTAGTTTTTTAGTAAAAGTTTCTAATTTGAATTTAGGTGGGTTAAGTCTAGTTAATATTATTGGACGTTCAGATTTGTTGGTAGCAAAGTATTCAGTACCACCAATTGAACCGTGAGAAGCTGACCATTCAATTTTACTTGGTTCTCCATCATCATCATCTTTTTGACCATCTGGGCCAATTGGTCCAATCACACCTATTGGTCCAGTAGTTTGGTTTATGATTACTTCATCAAATAGTGAGATATTATCATTATCCATTGCTTGGTTACCACCTAAAACTATTTCTGAATTATCGATTACCATTTCCAAAGGATAAGAATCGTAAGTATCTAATTTAACCTTTCTAAGACCAGCTTTTACATTTCTTTTTGCCATTTTAACTATTGGCATACCATCTTCGTCATACCCAGTTATCTCAGCAGTAACACCTTCGGTTTCACGCATGATTTTATACATTCTCCATCTCATATCAATAACTTCTTGTGTTATCTCACCATTTATCAAAGAATCGGCTAATTGACCTTGTGTGTGTCTTTGGAATTTAGCAGTATCAGTTGAAAGTGGTTCAGCCGATTGACCCAAAGAGTTTTTTTCAACATTGGCCATTGCTAACGAAAGCATTGCTAATTTACTAGAACCCCATTTTTTAATGTTTTTAAATATATTTTCCATTAATTAAGATATTTACTTATTTTTATTAAATTGCTTTCAGTTTGCATTCTTAGAAAGTCAATAAGTTCTTGACCAGACATTTCAAAATACCCTTCCAAAGAAGCACCATAATTTTTAGTTGTAATAACATCTAACCCCAAACACTTAGCTTCAACTACTAATCTACAAAAAGTTTCTCTAGCCAAAGGGTAAAACACCAAATGTGAACATTGTGCTAATTTACTGATAAAGTCTTCTCTTCTTTCTTGGTTATAAATCAATTCAGCTTCTAAATTATTATCTTCACAATATTTAACAGCACCTTGTGTGTTTTTAATCCAGTTATCAGTAGCATAGATACCATACTTACCATTCTTTTCTGTTGTTTCATTAAGTGTTTTCTCCAACAATTCTAAATCACTTTCAGCCCATATAGATGAGTGTAAGTTTACGAAATTAGCTTGAACATCATTTGTTTTATAAACTCTTTGATGGTCGTTTGTTTGAACAAAAACTGCTTTAGCATTAGCATACATATCGTAGTTGATTCTCTCATTCAATGGAATGATTGAATCTGGCCAACGCCATGGGTGTCTAGAGTGACAGATTTTATAATCATTCTCAATTATAATGTAATTAAGACTAGAAATTTGTCTAACCAAATCTGGTCGCATCAAAGATACATTCGAAATGATATAGAAAACTTCTGGGTCAAAAGAAGTTACTTGTTGTGAGTATTGAAATTCTAAATCAAATTTATCAATAAGAACTTGATTAACCCATTCAGAACCACCATGTGGAGCTTCTTTTATTGTAAAATCTGATATTAATATTTTTCTCATATGATTTGTATATTTTCACTTAATAATTTATTCATGTAATCATAAGGAACATTAAAATAATGTTCACCAAATTTATGTTGTTTATTGAACTCACTTAATCTTTCCATTCTAGCTTTGTAAATGTTTTCAACATATTCAATACCTAAAAATTTATAATGTAACAATTTCAATTCTGGACTAACAGAATAAGTAGCTTTATCACATTTAAAAGAGTGACCACCAATACCATATTCAACATCTAATTTAGGATTGAAGATAATGTTTTTACAGAAAGGTGCGTAGACCTCAGAACCAGTTTTAACTTTGGTGGTAATAAAAGCACCATCGTATTCTGGGAATGTTTCACTCACCATATCATGACCATTTACTTTAGGTACAGTAATACCATTTTCTTTATAATAAGTCAATTTATCTAATAATTTAGAATGATATAAAATTTCATCACAATCACAAACGATAACCCAATCAGCATCTCTACTATATTGTTTATAACCATTTGATTTTATATTGACATAGTTCATTTCATTAATTTCATTGTTACTGTCCCATTTAATAACAGTGACTTTTGGATATCTTGCATAAATTTCATCTGAACTATCTGTTGACATGTTATCATATACAAATATTTTCTCGCATAAATTAGAGTAATAATCCAAAGTAAATGGAAGAATTTTTTCTTCGTTAAAAGATAAAATGTGTGCGTGTATTATCATATTTCTAATATTTTTTTCCATGCATCTACAATCTCAATGTTTGATAATTTAGATACTTCATTTTCAGTTTCTTCGTTTCCAAAGAATTTAGTGTTGGTTAAATCACATTCGTCTTTAACCAAACAAGCAACTTCACCTTTTGATGAGTGATAAACTCTACCAATCGAATTATACATTTCTTGTTTGTCGGTACTAAACCCAACAATTTCAATCTTATCGTTTAATAAATGTTTTACGTATTTCTCGTAATAAGGTTCATCACCAATATGACCAAATATTCTTATTTTATCACATCCATCAGCCAATGCTCTTTGAATTGATAAATGAGTTTGTTTTCTATCTTCAATACTTCCAATGATACCAGCAACCAAATCTAAATCATCTTTATCAATTGGTTTTAAATCTGGTTTCAAATTTGGTATAATAGTAAATTCACCTTTATAATCGTTATGGTACTCTCTATGAGCATCATGTAGGAAAATAGCTGTATCCCAATATTGTTTTATCTCACCTACTTTAAACCACCATTTTTCATGGCAACTTAAAATAACTTTTTTAGCGTTTGGTCTACTAGGTAATTGTAGGAAATGACAAATTAATGTATCATTAGGGTCAACAACAAAACTGCTATCTAAAATCCCAGATTTACATTTATCTAAATGCCATGCGTGTGGTCCATAAAAAGTGGTGTCAATACCATTTCTATTTAACTCATTTGTTAAATCAATAAATGCAGATGTTGAACCACCTTTTTCAGAGTATCCAGAAACAATTTTAATCATTATATTACATCAATATATTCTTGAATAACGTTATCGATATCCAACTTAACAAATTCACTTAAATCGTTTGTTAAATTTATCGTTGTTTTAACCAAAGGATTTTTTTCATTATTAACAAATAAACCATTTGGAAAGTTTGTGTTGATAATATTTGAACCACCATATAATTTTTCTAAATGACTAATAAGTTCATCATCAAAAGTATGTATGATATCAAATTTATAATCTTTAACTTTATACAATGTATTAGGTACTGAAGCTACTGGACCATTATCTGTATTTAAAACCCATTTACCATCACCTAAAGCAAAACCTGGTGGTTGTTGTATTGGTGATAAAGTAATACCTATTTTTTTAGCCAAAGAAGGTATTTTACCATTCATGTTTGAACAAATAGTTACATCATGTTTTTCACTTTTTAATTTACTAGCAAATTCAAGAACTAATTTACTTTTAGGGTTTGCATCATCAAAAGATAATGAAGTAACCATAATTTTTAATTTCTCACCTTTTCTTAGTGTTTTTTTGATGTTTACTGGTAGTTTATCTTTATACGTTTCAGCAAATTGTTTTCTATTTTCTTCCCATTGTTCGTTTACCATACCAATCGATTGGTGATTAACTCTAATTACAGTTGTAACACCAACCTTAACACCTTCTAAAAAGTTGTCAAAACAATAACTAACATCATAGAAATGGAAACCTTCAAAATCCTCGTTAAATTCTTTTTTAACAACATCTTTATTCACAGCAAAAAATAAACCATCAACAATAACAGTTTCCTCTAGTGCTTGTCCTAAATCATCTGAATAAGATGATAACCAAGTTTTACCTTCGTGTGTGTGTTGAACTCTACCGTACATTTTTCTAGGATTAGTCCACCATTGACCAGTTTCTGACATAAATTTTGTACCAGCAATACCTATAATACCATATTCTTTATTTCTTTCGAATAATTTCACAAGTTTGGTACCCCATTGTTTAGTTTCAATAGTTAAATCATCATGACAAAAAACAACAATTTTATTTGTGGCCATTTTTAAACCACGATTGTAAGCTTTTGTTAATGATTCACCGTTATTGATTATTTCAATAACTTCTAAGTGTTTATGTAAACCAGAAGTCTTGATTAAATGTTCTGTGTGTTCTGGGTTTGATTCTCTTGTACAATATATTACTGTAATCATTTTCTAGTTAAATTAAATTTTGTTATGAAATCTTCATAACTTATTTTTTCATTTGGATTCTCACCAAAACCTAAGTTTGGATTGAATAGAACAAAACCTTCAGTAGATAAATCTATTGAAGGTTCTAACGCATCGACAGCTGGTCTATTGTAATTCCAAAGATTTTCATCAATAGAAAGACAAACAAATCGCCCACCAAATATACTAGATGTTTTAGCGTGTTCTTTTAATATTTGTATAAATTCTGTCTTATTCATTCTACACCAGTTGAACCAAAACCACCAGAACCACGTTCAGTGTTTTTATTAATATTATTTATTTTAGTCAGTTTAATAAAGTTTTTAGCCGTTACAGCTGCAACTACCGCTTGTGCTATTCTATCACCATGGTTAATAAAAAAACCAACTTCACTATGATTTATAAGAATCACCTTAACCTCACCACGATAATCAGCATCCACAGTGCCAGGTGAATTTAAAACTGTTACTCCATTTTTAGCCGCCAACCCACTTCTAGGTCTAACTTGTATCTCAAAATTATCTGGAATTTCAAAATATAGGCCCGTAGGGATTATTTTAACCCCATGTGGAGGTATTGTAACTTGTGAATCTAGATTGGCTCTTAAATCAAAACCAGATGAACCAGCTGTTGCATATTCTGGGTCTGGATTGTTTGAGTCATTCTTAAATTTAAAATCTATTTTATATTCATCAAAGTTAGGGTTCAGACCCATTGTTGATGGGTTGAACTCAGTATCAAAATCTTTTTGGGTATAACCGCTATCTGGGTCAGCAAGTAAAAATACTTTCTCCCTCATTCTTTCCAATAAATCCATATTATTTTTTTACTTTTTCATTTTTAACAGCAAACAATGCAGCCGTTTTTAATAAATCACCAACAGTTGAGTTGTGGTATTCAGCCATTTTATCATCATTCTTTTCAAAGTTCAAAATAGCACTGAATTCTTCTTCTGTAAAAGAAACACCATTTGACATAGCATAATGAA
>Ga0209596_1001518_pt1 | contig 19857 bp, 21 predicted proteins | sample M_130807_MF_Meta_FD_187314 | JGI IMG/M metagenome (GOLD analysis project Ga0209596, IMG submission 187314) | Freshwater microbial communities from Lake Montjoie, Canada to study carbon cycling - M_130807_MF_MetaG (SPAdes) (version 2) | ecosystem: Environmental > Aquatic > Freshwater > Lake...
CTGTATTTTGTTGTAAGTAATTAATGACCGCTTGAACAAGTCGTGTGGTTTTACCTGATTGTCTTGGTGAGATTTCAACGTACATATTAAAATAAACTATCTAACCATATCGACATTACCTGATTCAATACGTTCTGCCGTATAGATTTCCATTTCATGTCTTAAACGATTTTCTTCTTTAAGTTTTTCATAACGATGTTGAGCTTTTTTCTTCCACCATTCAATCATGTTTTCCAAACTGTATTTATCAAAATTTTCTCTTTTGATTAAAGGAATTTTACCATCGGCAGCGATATATTCAAAAGCGTTCTCATAACCATAAGTACTGTAATAGTATCTTTTTTTAGTTTTAGCTTTCATATGTGACTTGGTAAATTCACTAAATTCCTTGAACATTAAAGGATTTTGTACCTTTAAATGGTTTTTAATAATCGATATGATTTTATTAAACTCTCTCATTTTTGGACCTGAAGGACCTGGATCAACCATTGACCCACCCCATTCTTCTTTACCGTAAATTGGTCTTAAAACATTTCTAATACTCATAAATATTTCATCACTAGGGAACATAAATAAATCCGATTCAGTCATACTACCATATTTCATAAAAGGTTTAAGACCATCATATTGGCTAACACCTTTAATATCACCATAAAGTGATGTGGTCTCCATAAAAACTGTGTCAATACGGTCACCGTACTTATCCTTTAACATCTCTCTAGCTTCATGTGAACAACAAATTAAAGCTAATAGTTTACCACCCAAGTAGTTATACCCAAATGGTTGTACAGGTACAATAATAGCTCCGTTAATCATATACTTATTAACTTCATTTGCCGTAACTTTAAGTCCTTTAAATAAATCGTTACGTGGTTTAATAGATAATACAGGTGATGCTAAACGAATAAAACCAACATACTTATTAGTATTTGTTTCTTTAATACCTAAAGTTATTTGTCTACCAATTTGAGCCTCTAATGGTAATGATGTTATAATTTGTGTTGCTGGGTTGAATAGTTTACCTTCAATTTGTTCAACAACAAAATTCATGTCTTTTGGTTCGATATTAAAATCGTCAAACATTAGTTTGGTGTACTTCTCATGGTCAATATTGACGATTTTCTCTTTTTTTCTTTCAAGAAAATAATCTTGTATTGTATCCAACTTTTCATAGAAACCCATTAATCTACTTGTTAATTCTAATGTTTCTACCTCTGTTAATTTTGTATCAAAAACTTCTGCCATTTTGCTATATTAAATAATATTGTTATATTTGTAATGTTAATCAATAAAACCGAATCAGTAAATGGGACAAGCTAGAAATAAAACAGGTGTAGACTTTGAAAAGATGATTTGTGAATCTAAGGGTTGGGCTCATACACCAAAATCACCTAGAATTGTATGGTCTGGTGTTGGTCGTACCAATTTTGATAAAATTGCTTCTGTTGGTTTTGATGTAACTAAATTTACACCAACTAATGAGTCTATATTAGAAAAATACGATGCTATTACTGATAAAGGTGAAAAAGTCGAACTTAAAAAATACCATTCAAGTAAACTTAAATCTTGGGTTTTATATTCTGAACCTATTTTTAAAGTTTCTAATCGTAGTACATTACCTATTGTTAATAGAATATTTGGTAACGGTGACGCTGTTTTAGCTGTTAAAAATTACAATGATTTTGTTGATGGTATTAAAGATACTGTTGGTGAAGATATCTTAAACAGTATTGCTCAATCAAACGTGGGTGTTCAATTGGAGGATTGTTTTGTAGAACAATCCAACTTGGAGTATCGTTGGGTTGTTCGTACAGGTTGGAAAGGTTTTAATCGTTTGATTATTGAATTTCGTATTAATAATTAACTATTGACCAAATCGTCACTATCCACACATAATTACAGTTATTAACAAAAAACCCCCGATGATTACTCGGGGGTTTTTATCTTTGTTGTCTATGTAAATAATTTAAAATATATTACTTAATGTATTCATTGCATGTCGTATATCTTGACGAGAATATTTTCCGTCTGAAGTAAACCTAGTAAAATCCTCAATATATTTTTTAACATCCTTTAGAATTAAATTCTGTCCTCTTTTATCTAATGGTCCTTGAATAGTATCACTAGTAACATCCCAAGTTCCACTTTCAAAAACATCACTCAACCATGCTTCTATACATATTATTGAATCATCTATCTCTCTTTCTATCTCTCTGTACTCCCCTTTTGATTTAATCCAATATAATTTTGAAATAAAATCAAAAGCGGCTTCTTCATTTTCTTTTTTTTTAGTACCGTTATATTTTGCTACATCTTCTTCAAATAGCAGTACAGGTCCTTTTGATTTTAAATAAGACTGTTCTAATCTTTGATTAGCTTCTTCTATTAATTTTAATTTGTTACGATTTTTCATAATTTAAGTTTTATTATAAATATGTTAAGTTACTTTAAACTTTCAATTTTTTAAAATGGTGATTTATACCCAAATTGTTTAGCATCTTTTTTTTCCGATGATCTATATTCATCATCAGTTTTTTGTGCCGCAACACTTCCATTTATATCTACAGGATATACACCTAAAATTTTTCCTTCTGGCCCATTAAAATCGACAGCGTATCCAGCCTGAAATTGATCGGTGATAACGAATTCATATTTAGCTCCATATTTTCCTTGTATAAATTTGTTAGCACTATCAATGTTATCAATCCCTTTTTCATTGAAGAGAGATTTAATATCACCTTTAGTTACATCTTTTGGATCGTTTGGAAAATAGTTATGTGGACCCTCAGTATACTCTTTTAATAATCCTTTGGATTTTAAATAAGATTGTTCCAATATTAAATTGGCTTTTTCAATATTTTTTGATTTATTACGATTGTTCATAATTTAAGTTTTATTATAAATATCTTTTATAAACAAAAAAAACCATGATTTAAGTTTTATTATAAATACTGGAAGAGTAGACTCCAACCTGTTTTATAAAAAAATTCTTTATATTAATTATTTAACTTCATACACATATATACATCCTAAGTATGCACTTTCTTCACAAAATGGATTATATGTCAATGAGAATTGATTACCAGTACTTCTACCTAACCATTTACTAAAACTGAGAGGATCACTAAAACTACAGGTAAAATCTTTACCGTATTTTTTTCTTATTTCTTCTTCTACTTTTTTAATACCATCCGCAGATATTTTGCCATTATCAATACAATTAGATTTTACTAAACCAACAAACTCTTCTTCTGTTGGGAATTTAATATTCATATCTTTTAGTTTTTGAATATTATCTTCTGTATTATAATCACCATAATTTGTATATAGTTTTAATTCATTCAAATATTGCTCAAATAATTTAATATCACCTTTAGTTACCTTTTTTGGATCGTTTGGGAAATAGTTATGTGGACCCTCAGTATACTCTTTTAATAATCCTTTGGATTTTAAAAAAGATTTTTCTAATCTTTGATTAGCTTCTTCTATTAATTTTAATTTATTACGATTGTTCATATTTTAAGTTTTATAATAAATATTACTATAAACAAATAAAACTACTTTAAACTCTCAATTTTTTGTGTGTAAGCTTGAGCTGGTTGTAATCCTACCATTCTTGAATTAGGTACTTCCACCCCATTCTTATAAAATACTACAGTTGGTACTCCTCTAACTCCGTCTTTACGAGCTAAATCCATATGGGTATCAATATCTACCTCACCTACATTAATATCTGAATAATTTTTAATTACACCTTCTAAAATTGGTGTTAATACCTTACATGGACCGCACCAATTTGCTGCAAACTTAACTAAAGTAAGTTTGTCTGAATTAATTAAATTATGGTAATTTGTTGAGTCTAATTGTTGCATTTTTTATTTATTTATATGTTTTATTATTAACTATATTTGAGATGCACCCTTGTGCCACTAAATAGATTTTAGCCAATTCTTTTTGGGTATATTTTTTGTTTGTATAAAAATCTTTTATTTCCTTAATCTGTTCGTCATTAAATTTAGCCATACCATTTTTATTACCTACTGGGTTTCTTTTATTTTTTCTAAGTTTACCCAATTCTTTTAATTTTTTAGTTCTCTCAATTCTATCTTCTTCACCTAAACTATCCCAATATTTTTTAACCGAATCAGCTCTTTTCTTTTTTTGTTCTTCAACTTTTTCTATATCATAAATTTCTTCATATTTTTTACCTCTATGTGGGTGAGTTTCTATTAAAAAATCTGAAATAAATTTTTTGGTTTCTTCGGTGTGTTTATAACCTAAACAACCCTCACCACCAATTGTTAAATTATAACCTGTTTCTTTAGAATTGTAAAATCCTATGTAATAAATTTCGTTTAAAAACATCTCTTCAGGTGTTTCATAATCTTTAATTATCTCAAACTCAAAATTATCAAACCCATGTTTTTTCATAGAATCACATAATTTTGATTTTCTACCTACCTTAAAACATCTACTATAATGTTCTTTTTTCCTATGTTCAATTCCCTGTGTGGTACAACCAATATAAATTTTATTGTTTGTCTTATTGGTTATTCTATAAACTATATTTTTCATGCTGTATGGTGTATATCAATAAATATCACCACGTAGCGTGATAATGTTATTTATTTGTCTTTAACCAATAGTCCAAAACGTCTTTGGCCTCTCTACCCATATATGGAACAGGTACTATTTCAAACTTATCTGTTTTTGGGTTTAAATAAAATAAGGCCATTCTACCAACTTTTTTTCTAGTTTCCAATTGAAACATATAAGCGTAGATAGACATTTGTAATCCATATATGTTATATTGACAATCAGATAAGTGTGATACAGGTTTATTCAACCAATGTTCATATTTTGATACATAATTTAATTCTTTATTTGTTTTAAAATCCCATACATTAAAATAATCACCACAATCTTCAATCATATCGGCAGTACCAGCTAAACTATGTTTTTCAGAGAATAATATAGTTTCAGGATATATAACACCTTTATTCATGGGATCTATTTCTTGGAACTTTGATATTATTTCCTTCTCATAATCATCCTTTGGTATATAAATTTTATCCGCTAACAAATATCTTTCCATGATTTCATGTACTCTAGTACCATATATGTTTGCCTCATCGTTAATACGTTTCCATTCAGCAAGTATATCTTCTTTAGACATGTTCTGATATTGTTCTTTCTTTTTAGAAGGGTCTTGGTTAGCTATCGCCTCAGCTATTTGTTCAGAGTTAAATTCTGGTTCAAGCATACCCAATACTGTTGTAACTGATTTAAACTTTTCTCCTGTAAGTTTATGGATGTACTTATGTTCTATTGGTTCTAACCAAACTATACTGTCTCTTTTATTTGCCATAATTAAAAAGGAAATTCTTCTGTTGTGTTACCCCATAAAGTATCTAAATCACCTCGTTGATTAGGTAACTCGTTCCAATATGTGTGTTTAAATTTTTCTTGGTCTTCATTGAATTTAAAAACTTTAAAGTCTACAAAAGAAGCTTTTGTGTTCATAAATTCTTTGAACTTATTCATTTCTATTTTTAATACTTCTAACTCTAATTTAAGTTCTTGTATTTCACGTCTTAAATTATCGTTTTCACTTATCATTTTTGCCATTATAAAATTTCTAATAATTTTTCTAATATATATATATTTTTTGTTTCTTTAATAATTTGACATACTTTATTTGAAAACTCGTCTTCTATTATTAAAACATCTGGGTTTCCAATAAATTGGATTAAACTTTCAAGACCATCATCCCTTAAGACTGTTCTTATAATTTCTTCGTTAACGTATCTTTTATTTAACCCCATTATAATGAACTTTCTTTTAATTTAAATGATGATTTTAATACATCCACAACACCTTCACGATTAAATTCTTCATTTACCTGTGAAATATCGTAACCATCTTTCATTTTTATTATTTTAACTCTACCGTGTAAACGACCAACATTTAATTTAGAGTAAATTTGTTTAGCTCTATCCCAAGCATCATCGTCTAATAAAACAACAACCCAACCATTAGCTAACTTCATTAACGAATCATATAACTTAGGGTGTAATTCTTTACCTAACATAGGTATTGAATTATAAACAACTATATGGTCAAAAGGTCCTTCTACTATATATACCGTGGAATCCCAATTAATTAATTGTTCATTAAAAATAACTTCTTCTCTTGGTAAGTCTGGATTCTTGTATTTAGGCTTTCTTTTACTAGACCAAGCTCTAGCCGTAAAATAATTTAATTTACCTTCTTTATCGTAAGATGGTACTATAATTCTAAAGGCATACTCACCAGAAGTGGTAAACCCCATTTTATATTTATAAATTGTTTGTGAATCTAAATTTCTTTCTTTGGTTAAATAACTCCAAGCCTCTTTATAAGGTAAGCTATTAGGATTTGTGTCTTTAAATGATTGGTATTCTTCTGGTAGGTGAACTTCTCTAACTTCATGGATTACTTTTTTACCGACTTTTATTTCGTTTAATTGTATCCCTAGTTGTTTAAGTTTCTTTTTGTGGTCTTTTCTACCGAATTTTGTGATTAATTTACCTATAGAACCTCTTGTACTATGAACATCACCACAACTCCAACAATGATAAACACCTTTATTTAAATTAACCTCAAAGTTTCCTTTTCCGTCACCATCAGGCATATCTTTTTCGGCAGAACAAACAGGGCAGTCAAAAGAATATTGACTTTTGGTCTTGTTTTCTTTTCTAGGTTGTCCTAGAATTTCAACAATAACATCTAATAATAAGGATTGTTCAATCTGTCCCATAGGACAAATATATATAAAAGAAATTAGTTAGTAAATTAGTTCTGAAAGTTTAAAAACTCTAACACTGTTATCACCATAATTAGTAACCGCAACATTATCATTAAAAGATGAAACACCGTGTGGAAAATCAAAACCGCCAATTAGTTTAATAAAACTTAATTTATCATCTATTAATTTAAAATGTACTAAAGAATCTTCAGCCTGTAAATTTATAAAACCATCTTGACCTATTAAAGTCAGTGAATCAACTTGGCCAGGAAAAGACATCTCATCTATCTTTTCAAAAGTTTTTCTATCAAATAAATATAAAAAAGATTGTTTCACAACTACCTCAGCACCTATGTTAGGTAAACTTTCAGAGGTTAAAATTAATATTCTATCGTCAGTTAAAAAAATATCTTTAGGGTAAAATTTAAAATTATTAAAGTGTTTAACAGTTTGATTAGTTTCTATATCGATAAAAAAACAACCTCTATTGTCATCACTATTACTTGTCACCACAACATTTTTACTGTCTATAATTTTACCACCATGAACTTTTGTACGATTTAATTTAATCTCTTTTTTATACACAATTTTATTATCTATTAAATTGTATAGAGAAGCGTAACCATGTGGTTGTGCGTAAGGGTAATCACTTGTTAAAATAACACCGTTTTTATAATCCATTAAATCGGGGGTATATTTAGTATTGACCTCGTCTATAATTTCGTTTTTATTAACATCAATTAAATAGATTTTTTTACCCAAAAAAGAAGCGACTAAAATTAAGTTATCATCTACAAAAGAAACTGCTGTAGCTGTAGAATACCTTTCTCTGTTACCTACAAAAATTTTAGGGTGAACTTTCCAGTTCATATCTGGTAGTGTAATTTTTTTCATTTAAATAGTTTAATTTTTCTATATTCTTCTGTTACCCTATTTTCAGGGTTAGGCCAATTATTTTGGGTTTTATTTTTATTTAAAATATCAATATATTTTTTTCTAATTTCAGATTTATGATTAGTTGTTTTTTTAATGGTTAAATTCTTACCGTGAATTCTTCGATAAAAAGAAATGCCCTCAATTGTTTTTTGTGTCTTACTATTATATACTAACCTATCATAAAGTTCAGTGTCGGCAGCACAAATCCAAGGTTGGAACCCAATTATTTTATCTAACACATTTTTTTTAGTCCCAATAATTGTATCAGCCTTTAAATCTTCATTTAAAGTTTTGTTTATATTGTCAGAAAAATTTAAATAATTAAATCTTATGAAATCTACATGTTCTATTTCTTTATGGAAATTAGATAACATGTTTTCGGTCATAATATCATCGGAATCAAAAAATAAAATTTTATCATTCTTTACTACATTAATTAATGTATTTTTAATGATGAAAGGTCCTACATTGTTTTTAAAGAAATAAATTTTAATACCTTTATAAAAATTTTTATTCATTTTTAAATGTTGTAAAGTTTCTTTACAGTTATCAACACCCAATAAAATTTCGTAGTTAAAATTATTTTTTTGATTTTTAATTGATTGGATACACTCTTTTAAATACTCTGGTGTTCCATAGGTTGGTATTATAATAGATAAACCATCATTTAACTCCATAGACCATTTTTTCTCATATGACCCAATACAGCCGCGTAGGCATCGGTCATATCAAAATTTTCTTTTTTAAGAAGATTATGTTTATTATATTCCCAAACAATGTGTGGTTCACGGTCAGCAACTTTGTCCCATATAATTTGTTTTTTATCAACTTCCCATGAATAAGAACCAAAAAGAACTGGTCTTTTAGTTTTCATATCTTTTTCTTTATAAGGTTCACCTTTTTTATCGTGAGTTCTTATAGACATTAATTCTGGGAATGCGTAAGCTCTAGAATCGTAAGAAGAAATAAATTCAGGTACAACACCTAATACATCATCAACTACTTTAGAAATCATTCCGTTAAATCTAAGTAAGGTACCAACCGTATAAACGTTATTACTGTTTAAAAGTGGTTCTTCTATGATAACTTTATCTATATTAAGTTCCATATATCTAGTTAAAAGTTTTTCAAAAGCATCAACCTTTCTAAAAAGTTCTTCTAACTTATTGTCTGGTAACGGTTTAATCTTTGGTGTTATGTGGGTTAATTCCAATAACTTACCATCATTTTCAAATAAAGCCATCCCAATTGTTTTGGTTGACACGTCTAGGCCGAGTATTCGACCATTAATTTTTTCCATAAAACATTTTTTACTTTTTATTATAAACTTACTAAAATACCTCTTGTATCAGCTAAACTTGTTTGGATGTTTTCTGAAAGTGGTAACTCTAAATCAAAAATTAAATATTTACCGTCTTCTTTAACTAAAGCCATATCAGGTTTAACTATCGCTAAACAATCACCAACTCTATTGTGTAAAGTAATTGTTGATAAAGCAATACCACAATCAGCACCTGTACCAATATAAGATGGGTTAGTTGTTGATTGCCAAGTTTTACCGTCAGCAACAATCTTAACATTTAATATCTCAGCGATATCCATATCAGCCCCATTAAATACTGTTTGGCCTGAAGTGAATGTACCACCTGTTAATGATGTTGGGTCTCCTGTTACAGTTGACCAATCAAAACCTTGAACTAAATCTGGATCGAAAATAAAACCAAACCCATAATTCAAAAACATAGCTCCAATAACTCTATCGTACCCACCAGTTCCAGTATATTGTGTGTTACCAGCTTCAAAACTAATTGTTCTCGCCCCATTTGCGTATTTATTTGTTTGACCGTATAAATAACCCCAACTTGTACTAGAACCTGTCGCTCCTGAGAAAGTATAACTAACATCGTTAGAAACTAAATAAACTAAACCAGAATCATAAAACTTATATGGTGATGCTGGATTGGGATTTTTACCTTCTATATATTTAAAACCAATACCTTTATTGTTTGTATATTCGTAAGCTGGTTCACTTTTATATTCATCAGCTTGTACACCAGAACATAAAGAAGTAAAATCTTTCTTTAAAATATCAGGATTATATATAAATGAACTATATAAAGTTGTTGCTGTTAAACCAGAAGTCATACCAGTATAGGTAGAATCTAACGGTATTTTAACACCTACATTTTGTCCGTAAGTTTGTACCCTGTAATTAGAATTAGGGATTGAGAATCCAACCATGCCGTGATTGTAAAAAGAATCAGGTAAACCTTCTAAAGCGGTTCCAAGTAATCCACCGTTAGCGAATGGTTGATTTGCTAAGTTGTAATCTGTTTCAGTTCTTAAATTTAAAAATGACCACAAATGTGATAAAGAACTGTTAACAAATGTGGCATCACTATAAGCCGGTATTTGATAATACTTCATTTCTTCTCCAATAGCTACAGTATAGATATTAGATATATCTGTTTTTTCTGTTTGATATACGTCTTGTACGTTTTGTAAACCCATTTTTTAAATTGTTGTAAAAGCTTTATTATTAAAATAAGAATTATCTACTCCCCAAAAGTCTATATTAACATTAGACACAACACCATTAGATGATTTAAAAATAAAATTTTTATTATCTGGTGAGTAAAAATAATCTTTGTTAGATATTGAAGGTGTTACATCGTTATCTGGTATTCTATAATTTATAAAATCAGGACTATATGTTGGTGCTATTATTGACATTATACAAGTTGTATTATTGGACTAGTGTTATCGTTTGAATTGTAAATAAAATTTAATTTTACATTACCACCAAATTTGTTAGTTATATAGTTTATTTCTGAATTTGTTGCAATAGTACTCATGTTAATAGGTAATGTGTAGATATCACTAACACTATCGTGAATAGCGTAAGTTTTCATAAATAATATAGCTTGATTTATTAACCCGGTTAATAATGTATCACCGTTACCGTTAGTATTAATCATTTTTGTTGCGTAACCTACAAACCCAGCCTTAGTTGGCCAAGCACCAATTTCATTTAAATAATAAGTATTATTACCAACAATTGCTGCTGGTTGTATTGTCTTGTAATTAGTAAGGTCTGATGATTCTACTGTTGCTGTATTTAAGAATGTGGTACCATTTACCCAATAACCAAATTCATTTGGTACTAAACTAAATCTACCTGCCGTACCACTAACAGGTGTTCCATTAACCGAATAAGTTGAGAAAGATAAAAAGAAAGGTGAACCAAATCTAATACTACTATTATCAACCATTTCTCTTCTACTACCTTCTTTTAAGTGTACATATCTTGGTGATACTTTTAGTAAATTGTTCAAATCAAAACTTGTTTTAGGTACCCAATTAAGTCCTAAATTTGTTAGATATCTTAAGTTATCGTAATTTTTAGTTGATAGATTTAAAGTTTGTATTGTTGCCGTAACATAGTCCCACAAATCAATAGTTAACCCTTGCATATTAAAGTCATAAGTTAGATTACTTAATTCATATAACCAAGAATTAATATTAACGTTAATGTTTAAATTTGGTTGATTAAAATTACCGTATGAACATTCTTCATTAACAAAACTGTATTGTACCCTACTTATAACATTTTGAATTTCTGTTTGGTCTGGTTTTGTTGCAAATACACCACCGTAATCAGCGAAAGCACAATGTGACATTGTTATTGTGCTATGTGAACCAACAACAGTTGGTACCAAATTTTCTTTTGCACTAACCACATAGTTATGGTAATTATCATTTATGTTATAATAAATGATTTCTTTTTCTAATCCTTTTGAGATTAGGGTCTTATACCCAAATGGTGTTAAAGCTGTTTCTAAGTTTGCCATTATGCTATTAAATTATCTCTAAAAATTATACTATCTGGTACTAAATTTTTTTTGGTACCTCCTAAATCCACAACTAAATATGGATATGCATTAACTTGATAATTAACTTCTTGATCGTAAAGAGAATAATAAAAAATTTCTTTTTCTAAACCTTTTTGACCTAAAGTTTTTTGACCTAATTGTGTTAACACAAATCTTAATTCTTCAGTATCTCCTCCTATAAAAGCCATTACAAGTCAAATGATATTTCAATTATTATTGTTGCGTTACTAACTTTTTCGATAGGTAAATTCATTTTACCTATGGCAACTAATTTTTTATTAACATCATATACACCAACTTCGTTTATATAAACTTTTTGGTTTGAGTTAGGCCATGTAGGGTTAACACTTGTGTTAAACATTGTTGGTGGTACTGTGAATACAAATTTTGTTCTGTATTTATCTGTTACACCTGTAGCCTCAAGGTTACCAAAGAAAAATCTTTCGTCGCCAAATTGTAAACTTTCAGATTCGGCAGTTTGTGGTATTTTAATAAATGAACTTAAATCATATGTTGTACCACTATTAGTATATATAGATTGTGTAACATTAAATGTTGTTGCCTCAATATTGGTAGGGTCAATTCTATTACCAACTGTATGACCGTTAATAGAAGAGGTATAATCCATCATTACCCATTGTGTAGGATCTGGATAAGTACCTGTTTGTACTTTTTGTGCTAAGATATAAAATTTATCTGCGTACCAACCTGTACCACCACTAGTTTTCATATAAGGTAATTGACCGGCCGGAAATTGAACATTAACACTTTGCATAAGTGTTGGTGGACAATCTAAACTAGGTACGTTTACACATACAAAATTTTGACAATGTAATCCTGAAGTATATCCAGAAGTACTTTCAAATAAATAAGTTAAATATAAAGTATTTGTTGCGTCTATAATACCATCATTACTAGCAATTACATCTGTATTTACTGTTGGTAATGTCCAATTTCTATTTGATTTATAAGATAAAGCCGCTACCAATTCTTGGTCATCTATAGTGAACATATGTAGTTCAGGATAAATTCTACCAACTTGATTTCCGTTACTATCAGCTAATGGTGTGTAATGTATTGTTGTATTACTACCAGATAAGGTAACACTTTGTGTTGCTCCTGTACCACTGAATATTGTACCTATTGTTGATGCACTAAAATTTCTATGCCACATTAATGTTGGCATTATTAACTTAGGTGATGCTGGTACTGTTGTATCTATATAAAATTTTTGACCGTATTTTAATTCACTTTGGTTTTCACAAGTATCTTTGTTTGTATAATGTATGATACTAACTGAAGGTACTAAATTACAAGCCAATAAAGGGTCGTAAGTATTTCCACTGATTCCAGGTTCTGATGTATAACCAAAATATTCTTTACTACCCACATAACTTTCTGAACCATAACTGTTAAAAGTTTCGTGAGTTGCTGGGTTAACACCTATTATAGGGTATGACCATACATTGTTCATGTTCCAAACACATCCACCACTAAAATAACCACCGTCACTGAATAAACCGTTTCTAGTTGCTCCTGTTCCTAATGGGTAAAAAGTTGTCCAACAATAATTAGAACCGGCGTAAGATGGGAAACTAGCGAAGTTTCTATCTACAGTAACTTCTAATGTATTAGCACTTAAACTACCTGTTAATGATTCTACTTGATACCATAAGTAAGGTACTGGGGTGTTTAATTCAACAACCGCTTGGTCTTGTGTAGTAAGTAACTCATCGTTACTCATTTTAACCATCATTAAATCACCAATTTGTGGCTCATAAGTATTAGAACCGTAAGTTGGTGCTTGTGATACCGATATCATAGTCCCACCTGTAATACCAGCTAAATTAATAATTGCGTCAGCCTGTAAAACGTGACATACTGTTTCTGTATAAGCCGTATACTGTATTGTTGTCCCAGAATCATATTGAAAGAATCCTAATTTAGGGGCTTCGATTAAACTTTCTAAAATAACAGGACTAAGTGCAGGAATTGATAAGTAATTACTTGTTGCGTTAGCCGTTGGTAATAGGGGTGTTTTTAAATCAGGATTCTCAGCCTTAGCTCTAATAATATTTTCTAAACTAATATCATATGAAGAACCTAATGTACTGTAATCTATTTCAGAGTCACCTAATCTAAAGGTGTCAAAAGTTAAAAGACCCAATGAAAGTAACCTTCTACCTTCATTTGTCATTCTCGCACTTATTACGATATTACTGTTTTTATCTATATAACTCACTTTCTACTTTTTTTTATAAATATCATTATCTTATCTTTTTATTATTATTTAATAACAAAGTATTTCTTTTTTAATTTACTAATTGCTGTTTTACCAGGGATGATACCAAAATAATAGTACGGTATATTGGATCTTGAATTTTGATTATTTCTACTACCTCTACCTATTTCTCTATCCCAACCATCACCTAATGTGTCTTCTGGTATTATTGAACCGTTCAAAGGCCAATTTTCAGTTGGCCAACCATTACAACCGTGTGATGTACCACAAGGACTAAATCTGTTTGCTATATCCTTATCCACTGTGAACCCACCAGTTGATGGTGGTATTGATTGGTCTGCGTAAGGGTTAAAAAATGGTACTAAAGGATTAAATTCACCGTCATTTGGTGATATTGGTGGTGATGCTGGATCACTTAGTACAACATCCGCATATATCTTAGAAACTTCTTTCATAAGAAAATAAGGGTTATCTTTTAATTCATATTCATGACAAGGATAACCATATATAGATCCATCACCCCAAAACAATTCCCTATAATTACAATTAACTGTACTACCTAAAAACATTAAAACATTTAAAGGGTTTTCATAAGAACTTTCTTTTAATGTTTCAACCCAATAATTTTTATCCCAACCGTTTTCATAAAAAGTACCGGTATAAAAATTAGCTGTTTGAGCGTATTCATGTAATGCTTGTCCAGCTTGTGTAGATATATCTATTTGTTCTAATGTTTCCTCACACATTTCAATTCTACCAAGAGATACAATTTTTGTTGACATTAATGCGTTACAGTAAATAATATCACCAATATCTACCGCTCCTGTATAGCTACTACCAGTACCGTTAATAGTACCATCAGTTGCATAATTATGCCAAGTACGATGGTAATCTCTAAATTGAGCCCAAAATTCTGTTGTGTGTGGTCCTCTAACTAAACATCTATCACATGTATCACCAGCATCAGTATCTATACAACATTTATTTTGTACGTAATTATCACCTCTTAAATGGTCAGAACCAGGTCCACAAAATTTTTCACGACCAGATTTTTTCTTTTTATATTTAAATTGGAATAAATAAGCCGTGCCTAATACCCAAGCGTCGTTAAAGTTTCTCCTAATAACATTTCTACTTTCAGCCGCGGTTAGTTTAGCACAACACCTCCAATTTTCTAATAAATCGGTACATGTACCACCGGCACCTGTTGTAACGGCTAATGTAAATTCATTTGAACATGTCACAGGACAACTACAACCAAATGATGTACCGCACCCTCCTGGGTTACAATAATACCAATCTCCACCTGGTGGTATTTGATATCCTTCACCATTTGGTGCATTTTCACATGGTAAATTAAAAGAACCTATTAATCCACCTAAGAAAGAAAATGGGCATATTTGATAACAAAAAGAAAATATATTCCAACTAAAATCACTTCCAAGTATTGAAACTGATAACGTATATTGTATACATAATTTAATACATAAGCTTATTAAAATTATTAGTAATTTTATTAAAAAGGCGACGACATCAATGAAAAATGCTATGATATAATAAATTATATCAAACTTCCAAACAGCATTTGTAAATGGGAATAAATTTGTTTCAGAACTAATATCAGTATTTTTAATACCTAAATAACTAAATCTATTAGCCCCTTTTTTATATTTTTTAATAAAGTGTGAAATAGTGTATAACTGTTTCATTTCAAATAAATGGAAATCTAATTCTATTCTTGAATTGTTATATACCGTTTTATTGTATTGTGAAATGTCATCGGTAAATCTTTGGTCTTGTGTTCCATTAGCTTGAGCTAAAGAACCTGTATCTACAACACCTTCCGTACCACCAAAATCTTTACCTAAACTTGGAAAAAATATTGTTGCTGTCCTAAATTTAGGGTTATCGTTTGGTTGTGTAAATTTCATCGCAAACCTATACATACCTTTTGTTGCGATACCCACAGATGGGTCATTGGATGGTACTAAAACACCAAACTCATCTGTTATAACATGACCAATATTCATTGGCACTGGGAAAGCAAAAGTACCGTCATTATCAATTAACTCACCACCATCAACTGTAAACTTTTCTAAGTCTGTTGGTTTTATTGTATTTGTATTAACCCAATCTGTTATATCATAATCTTTAACACGTATCATGTCTATACGACCTTCACCTGTTCTAAGGTTATCTTCCTCACCCATATCATTTCTTGGGTTACAACCTTTATTTAAATTCATTTTACCAGAGTCGGTAAATATTGAACCAAAAAATAATGATGTAGGTTTAATCTCAAAATTAGTATCAAAATCACATCTTGTAATACCTATTTCACAAGTTTCAGTGTCACCCCATAAAGGAATAACGTCAACACTTTTATTGCCTGATTTTATTTGTGGTAATGAATCTAAATTTGTAGATGTTTTGAACTCTGAAAAAGATTCAAATAATTTTTCTGGAGCCCCATCAGCAATTAAATCATATGGTCTAACACTAACGGCACCAACATCACTTAAATCTAAATCCATATGTACGGATTGTTGTCCTGTAGGAACGCCAAATATCATGAAATCACCAGCGTAATTAGTTTTTGTTGTGTACTTGTAATACTTTTCAAAAACTTCTAATACAATATCATTATCTAAAACTTCTTCCTTTGTTGGGAATGTACCTACTGGTTTGTTTAAAACACAAGTGGCTTTAGATAATAATAAATTATATCTAATACCATTACCATCTTTTTGGTATTGTGTTCTAAATGGGTATAAATCTTTTATTAACTGATTTTTTCTATCTTCGTCAGTAATTGGTATGAATATAGAAACTTTACTGTTTGGTAAACCGTAACCTTTATTAGCGATAACACGACCCACAACAACACCATAGTTCGAACAAAATGGTTGATACAAGTCTTCTTGTGTTATCTTAAGACTTAAAATCTCAAGAAAATCAAAGTCTTGATCCAATTTAATCCTAACATTTTTATCTACGCCAGGAGTTGTTCTTATTCTGATTGACTCATTTGCCATTAATACGTATTGTTAATATAACTGTTTGTTGTGTCGAAATAACCTTCTGAATAAGAACAGGTTATAACTTCATTATTTAAATAAGCGTAATAAGTTGCCTCAAAAGTAACTTTAAATCTATAATTAACATTTAAAGGTAGGTTTGTAAGTAACGACTGATAATTTGCCTGACCATTAACAAAATCAACTGTTTTTTTATTTGTTAATGCATTAGTATCATCATTAAAAGCTTCTATTATAAATCTACCAGTAACGTCAGTATTTGTAAATGTTGGTGGTACAGACCATTGTACCAAAAATTGGTTGGTTTTTAAACTACCGTAATTATTGTTGTTTTGTCCTTTATCTTTACTAACAGCTAATACCGAAATGATATCACCTGTATTAAAATTTGTGTATATCTTATCAAAAATTATTCTACCGTCAAACGAAGTACTTTTAAAGTATTGAGCGTCATCAGCTAATTTAACCCCATTCACAGTTAAAATAATAGAACTATTTTTATCTATAGGTAAACTTGTAAATAATTCATAATTTAAAGTTACTGGATTGTAATTTAAACTATTATCACCAGGTAATCTATAAGAAGGTGTTGTTGTATTAGTGAACGTATCAACCAATATAGTATCCATAAAATAAACACCAAAATTTGTAGTCCAAGGATATGATCCTCCGGCTATATAAGTGGCTAAAAGCCAATCAGTATTTTTAATTACGTTAAAAACTTCTACTATTGGTGGTACGTTAAATCCTTGAACTATTAATCTAAAATCATGGTTTTCTGTTAATTGTACACCATTAAGTACTAATAAAATACCACTTGACGGTATTGAACTTAATACAAAATAATTTAAATCACCATTTATTGATTGAGCTCCTCTTACTGATGAAACCCCATTAACATATAACTTATCAGTAACCAATGTATAATTTGGCTTTTCAATACCTCCTGGTGGATTTAATCTAGGTGTTGGTGGATCTACAATAGTCATAAAGTAATAATCCGTATTAGATTGATAACTATTTAATTGTGGTACGGTATTCCAATTATTAAAATAAGTTCCAGGATTACAATCCTTACTGTTAAAATCATAATAAGGTCTAATTAAGTATTGTCCCCAAGTGTTAGGTAACTGTCCTTCAACAAATGTTTCTGTTATTGTTGCTATATTTGAAGCTGTGGCAATAAATACACCGTGTAATGGGGCATCATCATACCCAATATATAAAGTATTATTAGTTTTATTAAAAGATGCCTCAACAGATGCGTACAAAATCGAAATGTAATTAAAAATTACCTCATTTGTATAACAGTTTATTAAATCAATAACCGTATCCACACCACGTAAAATATAAACTACATTACTTAATGAATCGTACAATATATAATCAGCGTTATTACCAATAACATTTATAGTTGTTGTTACAGAGTTTGTATCACAATCTATAACTGAAACAGTATCATTCGCGGGTGATAATGCATACATTTTATTATTTAATGTATTATAACATATTCTATTTGATTTAGTAACAGGTATTGTAGTTACAATAATATCACTAAGACAGTCTATAACTGTAATTGTATTAGAAAGGCCATTAGTAACATGTACAGTATTATTTATAGGGCTATAAGATAAACTTAATGCGTAAGCGCCTATAGATATTGTTGTTAAAACAGTATTAGTCACACAATCTATAACTGAAACATCATTTGACGATACATTACTTACATAAATTTTATTTTCTAAAGTACAGTATGTTAAAAATGTTGGAGCACTACCTACTGGTATAAGTGTTATTATGGTGTTTGTATCACAATCAAGAACAAAAACACTGTTTGCTCCTTGTACAGCAAGATACATTGTATTATTTAAAGGATTATAAACAATACCATCAACAGCTATACCAATAATAAAAGATATTGTTGTGTTTGTATCACAATCTATAATAGATATATCATTATAACTTGGTACGTATAGTTTATTAGTTTTTGTGTTAAGAGCCGAACAAGTTGGTTTATAAGTAAGTGGTATTGAATTTGTTACCGTGTCTGGTGGTGTTTGTACTATATCAGTAAATGGTATTTGTTTATTTATTAATTCAGAACCATTAATTAAACCACCTGTAGTTTTTTCAAAGAAATTTTTATCGGTAAAAACTTTATAAGAAAAGTTACCTGTATAATCAATAAAATCAGTACTACCAGTAATAATAAATTTTACATTAAAATCAGGTGTATAAGTTAAATTATATATACCTGTAGCACCTGTAGTACATCCTGTCAATGTGGCTGTTAAACCTGTAACAAGACCTGTTGTAGTTCCACTAACATAATATTCTGGACTGTGGAAAACTTCAGAGCAAACATTTATTTCAGGTTTTAAATTATAAACATTACTTAACCCTATACTACGTAAAAACTCAGTTTCTTTTAATTCTGTCTGAGATACTACTATTTTATCATTGTTTTTTATACACAGGAATCCCATTATACTAATATTTGTTTTATTGGTGTCATAAAATTATTTTGATATGCCGTCATATTAATACTAGCCTCTAACTGACTTAATACCATAGTTGTTGTTCTTGTTAAACCTAAGTCAACAACTGGAGTAATTAAAGGTGTATCTGTTACTAAAGTTGCACTAGATGTACCTAATATTGTAGTAGACGTTCTACCTGTCAATACAGGTGATGAAATAGTACCTGTAGTACTACCAGTTGTAGGTAAAAATCCTGTAGGTACTGTTTCTAAACTTATTTCTGAATCAACCAATTCAAAATCATAATCACAAGGTGATATAATTGTACAAGCCTCACTACACCATCTTTCACCAGCTACCCATATAGTTGTTGCTGGTATAAACTGTTCCATAAATGGAATCCAAAAACTTTGAAATTGTTTTTTATAATTTTTTAAATCATAAAGGCTTAAATAAGTTAGTGTTGACACTGTTGTTGCTG
>Ga0209596_1001520_pt1 | contig 19850 bp, 18 predicted proteins | sample M_130807_MF_Meta_FD_187314 | JGI IMG/M metagenome (GOLD analysis project Ga0209596, IMG submission 187314) | Freshwater microbial communities from Lake Montjoie, Canada to study carbon cycling - M_130807_MF_MetaG (SPAdes) (version 2) | ecosystem: Environmental > Aquatic > Freshwater > Lake...
GTCTAGATCGCAAGGTTGGGGGAGCGTTGCTCTCACCATCTTCTTACTTTATGAAGACTCCACCTGTGCAATACACAGATGAACAAGCTCACAACAAGGTGGAAGATTTCATCTCAGGAAAGCTTGAACGCTAATAATTTTTGATGGAATAAACCCCCGCCTGTGAAAATCAGTGTCGGGGGTTTGCCTTTGCTCAATCAACCTTTAGGATTCCCAAATGAGTGAAATTACGACCTCGAACCAGGGGCAGACGCTCGTACTACGCTTAAACCGTCCCGAGAAGATGAATGCGATTACTCGGGATATGTATGCGGGCTTGGCCTCTCAACTCAATCAAGCAGCCGAAGACCCTGCAATTCGATGCGTAGTCATTACCAGCGAAGGCGATCACTTCACTGCGGGCAATGACATTCGAGATTTTATGTCTAACCCACCTACTGAAAAAGATTCGGTAGTCGCCAAATTCTTAGGCTCACTTTTGGAATTTCCTAAACCTCTTCTTGCAGCAGTCAAAGGCAATGCCATTGGTGTTGGCACAACAATGCTGCTTCATTGCGATGTTGTCGTTGCTTCGCCCACCGCAAACTTCTCTATGCCTTTCACATCTCTTGGATTGGTACCAGAAGCCGGCTCGACGAAGCTTCTTCCAGATCTCATTGGATATCAACGTGCAGCAAAGATATTCATGACAGGTGAATCTTTTGGAGCTGATGAGGCACTTGAGATGGGGCTCATTGCTGAGATTGATGCAGATGCTGAAAGTAAGGCACTTGCCATTGCAGAGAAGATTGCGCAGCAACCGCCTCAAGCAATTTTAAATACCAAGGCCCTCATGAAGGCAGGCAGCCATGATGCTGTGTCGGCGGTCATGCTTGCCGAGTTCCAACTCTTTGCCCTCGCTCTTCAATCCGAAGAGGCAGCTGATGCATTTATGAAATTTATGTCAAAGAAGGGAAAGTAGATGTCACTTGAAGGTAAGCGCATATTCATCACAGGAGGATCGCGCGGTATTGGTTTAGCCATCGCCCTTCGAGCAGCCCAAGATGGCGCATTGGTTGCCATTGCTGCAAAGACATCAGATCCAAATCCCAAGCTTCCTGGAACTATTCACACAGCAGCTGAAGAGATTCGCGCAGCTGGTGGAACAGCGCTTCCTATTCAGTGCGACCTGCGAGATGAGAGTCAGATTGCAGCCGCAATAGCACAAGCCGCCAAAGAGTTCGGTGGCATTGATATCTTGATTAACAATGCCAGCGCCATCAACTTAACTCGCACAGAGGAGACCCCTGCAAAGCGTTTTGACCTCATGTTCGATGTCAATGTTCGCGGCACTTTCTTAACTTCTCAGGCTGCGATTCCACACCTTCGCGAATCAGCAGAGGCCGGACGTAACCCACATATTTTGACCCTATCGCCACCGCTATCGATGAAACCAAAATGGTTTAAGAACCATGTTGCCTACACGATGGCAAAGTATGGAATGAGCATGTGCGTATTGGGCATGTCAGAGGAATTTAAGCGTGATGGAATCGCAGTTAATGCGCTCTGGCCCCGAACGGCAATTGATACCGCAGCTCTTCAAATGATCCCTGGGATTGATACAGCTACTTGTCGCACACCAAAGATTCTCTCTGACTCTGCCTACATCATCCTCAATCGCAATTCTAAAGAGTGCACAGGCAACTTCTTTGTCGATGATGAAGTTCTAGCATCCGAAGGAATCACAGATCTTGAGAAGTATTCAGTAGTGCCGGGAACTAAAGATTTCTTGCTCGACTTCTTTCTTGACTAAGAAAAGTTGAGCCTAAACCTCTAACCTACTCATATGAACCTAGAACTCAACGGCACTAACGTCATTCGCGAGAGTGAGCGACAAGGCAAGGCATCTTCACTTTTCTGGCCTTGGTGTGGTGCAAATGTTTCACTTCTAGCTCTCTCTTACGGTTCATTCTTTCTTGGCTTTGGAATTTCATTCTGGCAGGCAACCATTGCCGCGATTCTTGGAACCGTTCTTTCATTTCTCTTGGTGGGCGTTAGTTCGCTAGCAGGTAAGAAATCAAATGCACCGACCATGGTCTTATCTCGGGCAACATTTGGAGTTAAGGGAAACTTGATCCCCGGCACGCTCTCCTATCTCATCTTTGTTGGGTGGGAGACCGTTCTCGTCTCCCTTGCAACCCTTGCAACGGGAACAGTCTTTATGCGTGTGGGCCATCTCGAACATAACACTGCGATGGTTATTGGTTTTGTTATCTCTGTGGCTCTCACCGTCTCGGCCGGTGTCCTTGGTTTTGAAGTGATCATGAAGCTACAGCGATATCTGACCTCCATCACAATCGTGATGACGCTGGTCTATATCGCACTCACTATTTCAAAGGTCGACTGGAGCGCGATTACATCGATGAAATCCGGATCAGTACAAGGATTTATCGGTGCATTGATCTTTGGAGCAACCGGTATTGGCCTTGGCTGGGTTAACTCTGCAGCGGACTACTCTCGATATTTGCCTCGAACAGTTTCTAATCGCTCAGTCATCAGTTGGACTGTCTTTGGCGCATCCATCGTTCCGATCATTCTCGTCATTTATGGTGCTGCACTCTCAGGAAGCAGTAAGGACTTATCGCAAGCGATAGCTAGCGATCCTATTGGCGCCCTCACAACAATCCTGCCCACCTGGTATCTGGTGATCTTCGCACTCGTGGCAATCCTTGGACTTGTTGGGGGAGCAATCCTTGATCTTTACTCATCTGGCTTAACACTGATCTCACTCGGCTTGCCGGTGAAGCGTCATATTGCTGCCTCCTTTGATGCAGTTCTGATGCTCATCGGAACTATCTACTTTGTTTGGATTGCCGATGATTTCTTCTTCCCATTCCAAGGATTTCTTATCACTCTAGGAGTTCCTATCGCTACGTGGTCAGCCATCTTTGTTGCTGATGTGTTGATGCGTAAGAGCTATCACGAAGCAGATCTCTATAAAGCCGATGGTCGCTACGGTTCGTGGAATTATGGTTCCATCGGTGTGATGGCACTTGGGACCTTTGTTGGATGGGGTTTTGTCACCAATTCCTTTGCAAGTTGGCTTTCATGGCAGGGATACTTCTTAGGCGTCATCGGCGGCAAAGAGGGAGCGTGGGCGTATGCAAACCTGGGCGTCTTCTTCGCATTGCTAATCGGATATATTGGTTACTACCTGGTGGCACGCAGTTCTATAGCGAAGCAGGAAAACGCTTAAGCCACAGAACGCCGAGCAATCCCGAAAGAATGGCAGCAAAGAAGAGCCCCATCCGAACTTGAGCAAGCTCACTCTCTGTCTGCAGAGTTATTTCTGCAATGACTATTGAAACCGTTAACCCCATACCCGCCAGAAAGCCAACACCGACTATCTCTTTAAGATTAAGTGCTAGCGGAAGCTTGAGGGATGTGAAGCGAGTAGCGAGATAGGTAAAGAGGGTGATGCCTAGAACCTTCCCGATTACTCGAGCTACAACGACTGCAACAGCAATGCTTTGTGTGGAGAGAGAGAAATCTAATTTGGTCAGTAGATTGATGAAGATATAGATAGGGATTATTGCAAAAGTTGCGATTGGTGAAAGTATCGCGATGAGTCGATGTCTAAAGGGAAGAAGGAAACCGATAGCTGCGGCACCGAGTGTGTAGATAGCACTTGCAAGGTGCAGATCTTGCCTAAAGAAGATTCCAATAACCACGAGTGAGAAAAAATCATCGGCTACTGCCAGAGTTAAGAGGAAGAGGCGAACAGCGGGATTTACCCTCTTACCCAAAATACTTAAGGCCCCTATTGCTAGCGCCACATCCGTAGGCATTGCAACAGCCCACGCATCTGATCCTGGGGTCATTGCAATGAAGATGAGCGCCGGCACAATCATTCCTCCGAGTGCGGCCAACGCCGGAAGAATTGCATCCTTGGGCCTCTTCAAACCTTCACGAATCTCAAGTCCAATGAGAATGAAGAAGATGAAGGTTAGGACCTCTGAGAGCATGAAGAAATGATATCGGTCACAGCTCCTATGCAGGTTCTCGACAAACGCACTTCATCTGTCGCATAAAGAATTTCCTGCATAGAAATACGCTTCGTTGCATCGGATTAATTCAAATAGGAGAAAAAATTGAAAAAGTTTGTAGCAATTATGGCCATCGCGTTCTTAGCAATCAGCACCACCGGGGCTAGTGCGGCGACCAAGGTAACTATTACCCCTCAGAACAAGGTTTCAAAGAAGAACCCTGTTATCACCGTAAAGCTCTCAGGTATGCCTACAACAAACGGTCTCTACCTTTCTCAGTGCATGGCACCGAAGGTCAAGGGTGAGGCTCCAACTGCTTGCAATCCTTCAAAGGCCAGCAAGCTCTGGGTATCTGCAGTTGAAGCAGATCAGCAGATGGGTGCGATGTCACCAATGGGCAAAATTACAATGAAGCTGGATAAGTACTTCAAAGATGGCGATTGTGTACACACTAAGTGCGTTATCTATGTAACTAATGACCACAACGCTTCAAGTGATCGTAGTGAAGATCAGCTCATCCCGTTCAAGTTCGACGGATTGCTGCCTTTCTAATTCTGAGCTAGCGCTCGAAGTCCTGCTACCGCAAATGATTGCGCATGGCGGATTTCGAGCGCTGCATCATTTCCAGCATCTATTCTCTTTGCTGCCGCATCAATGGCACTTTGTAGATATGTAACAGCTAATCCCAGGTCTGAAATAGAGATCTCCTTAAGTGGCTCAATGATTGTTGCCATCATATTTCTATGACCTTGAGAAATCTCAGCCTTGCGAAATTCAGGAGCTGCAACGCTATTAAGGCTTTTCACAAGTAGATGTCTACCATCTGCCACATATTGCAGCGCTTCAGAGATCCACAGCTCGATGTAGATGTAAGGGTCTTCAACACCATTGACAGCTGTCATGAGTCGATTCTTGTAGTAATCAAGCTCTTCTAAGACTAAGTCGGCAATCAAGTCAGCAGATGAAGAGAAGTATTCATATACAAGTGAGCGGGATATTCCTGCACGCTTTGCCACCGCTGCCACTGTTACAGATGGCGCCCCAGATTCAAGTGCGAGAGACATAGCTGCATCAATAATCTGTCTTTGACGCATAGCCCGTTGCTCACCAATTGTTGCTTCGGCGATTTTCGGGCTCATAAGGTAATTCTCCTATGTATTGAGTAGGGCTGCGACCTGGAAATGAAGAAGCCCCGCCTTTGCTGACGGGGCTTCCTAGAGAGCGGTAACTACTTCTTAGATGTCGTAGTAGAGCTCGAACTCAGCTGGATGTGGACGTAGACGTACGTAATCAACTTCATTCTTACGCTTCCACTCAATCCATGTTGAGATGAGGTCTTCTGTGAAGACTCCACCCTTTGTAAGGAATGCGTGATCCTTCTCAAGTGAATCGAGAACTGCATCAAGTGAACCTGGAACCTGCGGGATTAGAGCAGCCTCTGACGCTTCAAGCTCGTAGAGATCCTTATCTACTGGTGCAGGTGGTTCGATCTTGTTGATGATTCCATCGATACCAGCCATGAGCATTGCTGCAAATGCGAGGTATGGGTTTGATGATGGATCTGGGCAACGGAATTCAACGCGCTTAGCCTTTGGTGATGAACCTGTAATTGGAATACGGATACATGCTGAACGGTTACGAGCTGAGTAAACAAGGTTTACTGGTGCTTCATATCCTGGAACCAAACGACGGTATGAGTTCACTGTTGGGTTGGTGAATGCAAGAAGTGATGGTGCATGCTTTAAGAGTCCACCGATATACCAACGTGCCATATCTGAAAGATCGCCATATGTGCCAGCTTCGAAGAAGAGTGGCTTGCCATCTTTCCAGAGTGACTGGTGAACGTGCATACCTGAACCGTTATCTCCGAAGAGTGGTTTTGGCATAAATGTTGCTGTCTTGCCGCCCTCCCATGCAACGTTACGAATGATGTATTTAAACTTCATCAATTCATCGCCTGCTGTGAGAATGTCTGTGAAGCGGTAGTTGATCTCCATCTGGCCAGCTGTTCCCACTTCGTGGTGTGAACGCTCAACAAGAAGACCTGCGCGACCGAGCTCCATGACCATCTCATCACGAAGGTCTGCGAACTGATCTGTTGGTGAAACAGGGAAGTAACCACCCTTAATGCGTGTGCGATAACCACGGTTAGGTGTTCCATCTGGATCTGCAACGATGCCTGTGTTCCATGCACCTTCATATGAATCGATGTGGTGGTACGCCTCGTTGATGCCAGTCTTAAAACGAACTGCATCAAAGACATAGAACTCAGCCTCAGGTGCAAAGAATGCCTGATCTGCAATACCGGTTGACTTCAAGTAATCAACAGCCTTCTTCACAACACCACGTGGGTCACGTGAGTAAGGAGTGTTATCGGTTGGGTTGTGAACAGAGAAGATGATGACCAAAGTCTTCTCAAGACGGAATGGATCAATGAATGCTGATTCTGGAACTGGAAGCAACTTCATATCTGACTCGTGGATTGACTGGAAACCACGAATAGATGAACCATCGAACATCAGACCGTCTGTGAAGACTGCTTCGTCGAATGATTCAATAGGAACGTTGAAGTGGTGCTGAATTCCTGGAAGATCTGTAAAGCGCACATCGACGAGCTTTACATCTTCCTTCTTGATGTATGCAAAAATTTCTGATGAATTCTTAAACATATGTGATACTCCAATTGAGGCTGTTTATCGCCCAGCCGCCTCATCATTGAGCACTGCTGATGGAGTGAAGGCTAGTTTGCCTAAGTAAAAAAGTCATAATTTTGATGTTACAACCGTGTTACATCCCCCTCGATTGGCTCACATCGCAGGCTCGGACGCAAGAGGCTAGGCTCACTTCCATGTATCCACGCGTAAGCCAAGGTCGTCGTCTGCTGGGTATCACCATCGACTGGCTGGCTTGTTATGCGATTTCTCTGGGCTTCTTCGCAGGAAGTGGATCCTTCACAGACCGCGTGCCCCATTCCCGAATCCCAGTTCTCATTCTTCTCTTCGCTGAATACAGCCTTCTTGTGGCATTCGGTGGAGCATCGTTCGGCCATCGATTAGTTGGACTGAAAGTCATCCGATTCTCAGATGGGGGATCAGCAACTCCGCTGCAAGCTGTCATCCGGGGTGCGCTCTTAATGCCTCTGATTACAGCAATTACCTTTGATGAGAATGGCCGCGGAATTAACGAGCGCTTTTCAAATACCGTGTTGGTGAAAGTTCGCTGATTAGCGGATCTTTATTCCCTTAGGCATTGGTCCCTTTGGAATTGGCATGGACATTCCGCCCACGGCCTTCAGACGCGCACGTACTTCACGCATCTGATGAGCTGACAATTTCTTAGGGAGCTTTGCAACATGCTTCTGCAATTTGCGAATTGGAACCTGCCCATCGCCATCGCCTACAAAAATTTCTGTAATAGGAACACCGGGAGCAAAACGCTCTGCCTTCTTCTTCTCATCGGCAATCATCTGGCGAACAGCAAATCCGCCTTCACCTGTGAGAACAATTCCTCCACGACCAACGCTGCGATGAACCATATCTTGCTGCTTGTTAACGGCAACAGCAGGAGTCGTTGTCCATCCCTTACGGATAGCCATTAGAACACTTGCTCCTGCACCAATCTGACCTTCAATTGATGAGTAGGCAGCAGATCCCGCAACGCGTGTAAAGAAGAACATAGTTGCAAGAGCAGCCAAAGGAATGGTGACGAACCCTCCATAGACCGGGTGGCCGAGTACGACGCCGAGTACGACTCCAACTACGAGAACAACAATGAAAATGGCTACAAGTGCTGCGCCAATCCAAGGCTTTACAGAACTGGTGACTTTATAGGCATCACGGAATGTCTGAAAACGAGGAGTCTTGATCTTTGCTTCTTTATTCTTCTTCTTAAACATGCGCGTTAGTTTAGGGGAGCAGGGGCTGTACCACCAAGGCGCACCGGAGCCCAACGCTGACCTTCATGTGAATCTGGATACTTTTCTTGCACTTCATGGAGCATTCTCAGCATTGTTTCGCGTAGTAGCTTCTCGCCAGCCTCAACATCTGATTTCTTATCGAAGTACAAAGGTTCTCCAAACGCTACCGTGATTGGTACACCTTTACGTCGCAGATTGCGCTTTACCTTCTTGGTCCAGATGCGCTGGGAACCCCAGACAATGGTGGGAACGATAGGAACACCAGCGCCCATAGCTAGTCGAACAGCACCGGACTTTAACTCTTTGATCTCAAAGCTGACAGAGATTGTTCCTTCAGGAAAGATTCCGATAATTTCACCTGCACGCAGTGCCCGAAGAGCTGTGACAAAAGAAGCCGAACCGTTGGCGCGATCGACAGAGATGTGGTGCATGCCGCGCATCAAGAGCCCTGCGAGCTTGTTATCAAATATTTCCTTCTTCGCCATAAATCGCACATAACGACCTGCGGGAAGCGCTGCAGTTCCTGTCAGCGCAAAATCTAGATATCCGATGTGATTGATAGCCAAGATAGAGCCACCATCGCGAGGGATATTTTCTTCACCGTGAAAATCAAACTTCAATCCCAGGTATTTCCAGAAAGCTTTGATTGCAACAATAACTGGGGGATAGACGAGATCAGCCACGCGCACTTCGCTTTTCAAGTGCTTGCTTATAGAGACGACCTGCACGATAAGAACTACGAACGAGTGGTCCACTCATCACACCGCTAAATCCAATATCTTCTGCTTCCTTTGCTAGTTCAACAAATTCGTCAGGCTTAACCCAACGCTCCACTGGGTGGTGCTTATTTGTTGGTCGCAGGTATTGGGTAATGGTGATGAGATCGCAACCCGCTTCATGGAGATCTACCAGAGCCTGTGTTATCTCCTCACGAGTTTCACCGAGACCAAGAATGAGGTTGGACTTGGTAATCAGGCCATATGCGCGAGCTTGGGTAATGACATTCAGCGATCGCTCATAGGTAAAGGCAGGACGAATACGCTTGAAAATACGTGGCACGGTCTCCAAATTATGTGCAAATACTTCAGGACGAGTTTCAAATACTTCATTGAGATAGACCGGATTACCGCTGAAATCAGGAGCAAGCATTTCAACACCTGTACCTGGGTTGAGTTCGTGAACCATCCGGATGGTCTCGGCATAGAGCCATGCACCTTCATCATCGAGATCATCACGAGTGACGCCAGTAATGGTTGCGTATTTCAATCCCATTGATTGCACTGATTCTGCTACGCGGCGTGGTTCATCGCGATCGAGCTCTTCTGGCTTTCCAGTATCAATATTGCAAAAATCGCAGCGACGGGTGCAACGATCGCCACCAATTAGAAATGTTGCTTCTTTATCTTCCCAGCATTCAAAGATATTAGGACACGCTGCTTCTTGGCAGACTGTGTGAAGCCCTTCGGTCTTAACCAATGAACGAAGGCGTGTGTATTCAGGGCCCATATTGGCGCGAGTCTTAATCCACTCTGGTTTGCGTTCAATCGGAGTCTCGGTATTACGTGCTTCGATGCGAAGTAACTTGCGACCTTCAGGTGCGATAGTCATGCGCTCACCTTCTTCAGAGTTTCGGATAAATACTTTTCAACAATAGGCATTACTTCATCAACCGAGATATCTCGTGAGAGTTCAACGGCCATTGAGGTGACTGCTGCATCCGCGATACCACAGGGGATTATTCTATTGAATGCCTCGAGCTCTGGATTCACATTGAGAGCAAAACCATGCATGGTGACACCTTGGGCCACGCGTATTCCGATAGCAGCAATCTTGCGTTCACCGCGCTCATCGCGAACCCACACCCCTGAGCGGCCATCCACTCGCTGGGTATTTATTCCAAATTCGCTGCACACTTCGATCAGGCCCGCCTCAATCTCGCGGACAAAACCAACGAGCTCTGTTGGCTTGGCAAGTTTCACAATCGGATAACCAATGAGTTGTCCTGGGCCATGCCAGGTGATTTTTCCTCCACGATCGACATCAATAACTGGTGTTCCATCAGTGGGTTTTTCTAATTCCGATGTTCGCTTACCGGCTGTGTAAACAGATGGATGTTCAAGAAGAATTAATGTATTGGGGCGAAGGCCTTGGGCAACTTCAGAATGAATTGTGCGTTGATAAGAAAGGGCCTCGGAGTACTCAATAAGACCTTCACGGGTGAGTGACAGCGGCGACTTCTTTAATTCTTCCTGTGAAGTAGCGCTGAATGTGGGCACGAGTACAGCCTAAAGGTAGGCTAGCGCTCTTGCGAATTACGCTCACATCACAGCCCGAAAGGCCCTTTCTATCGTGTCGATAACTACCGCTCATAAATCCCGTAAGCCATTTGCCATCGCCATGTTGGTGGTCATCATCTGGTTCCTTATAGCTGGCGTCTTCGGACCCCTCTTTGGAAAGCTGACTTCAGTTCAAGAGAATAACAATTCATCATTTTTGCCTAAAGGCGCCGAAGCTACGCTCGCTGCCGATGAAATCAAGAATTTTTCAGGTAAGGATTCCTTTAACTTTCCAACTTTAATTCTCTTTGAAGGCAAGGTGAACCCTGCCTCGATTGCAGCAATCAATGAACATATGGCTGGAGTGGGAGCTCTTACACTCGATGGAACAGATGCCAAAATCTCAGATTACTTAGCTCCAGGGCAGGTAATCTCAGTATTTCCTTCACAAGATGGTCAAGCAATTCTCGCCAATGTGCCACTCGATGGAAATGCGATCGCAAAGACCCTTCCCAATGAGAAGCCAGTTCTTCCAGCAGTCGTGGATGCACTGCGCGCAGATATCAAGCCAATAGCTGAAGCTAACGGTGTCACACATTACGTCACTGGTCCTGGCGGGCTCTTAGGAGATCTCTTTGCCGCATTTGGAACTCTCGATTCCTCGCTTCTTCTCACAACTCTCGGAGTCGTGGCAATCATCCTGATTGTTGTTTACCGCTCACCAGTTCTCTGGATTATTCCTTTGCTTTCATCTCTCTTTGCACTCTCTACCGCTGGTGGAATCGTTTACCTGCTTGCAAAGAACAACATCATTGATGTTGATGGTCAATCGCAGGGAATTCTTTCAGTGCTCGTTATTGGCGCAGCAACTGATTATGCGCTCTTGCTCATCGCCCGTTATCGTGAAGAGCTACATCATCATGAGAATCGATTCGATGCGATGCGCACTGCATATAAGGGCGTGTGGGAACCAATTCTTGCATCAGGTTCAACAGTCTCCATTTCACTGCTTATTCTTCTCTTTAGCCAACTCACAAACACTGCTGGCCTTGGACCTATTGGCGCTATCGGCATCGTGTGTTCGATGATCACCATCCTTACTCTTCTTCCAGCTCTGCTTCTTGTATTTGGTCGCTGGATTTTCTGGCCGCGCATCCCTCACAATGATGGTGATGATCATGTGATGTCGGGAATGTGGTCGAAAGTGGGTAACTCCATTGGACGTAATCCTCGCAAGGCCTGGGTTATCTCAGGAACAGTTCTCCTTCTCTTTGCCTTCGCATCAACAACGCTCAAAGCTGATGGAATCGGAACAGTAGATACATTCACTGGAAATCCAGAGTCTGTCGTGGGGCAGAAGTTGCTTACTAAGCACTTCCCAGGTGGAGAAGGTGACCCAACACAGGTTGTTGTCGCTCTCGACAAGGTTGGCGCAGTGACAGCAGCACTGAAGAACGCACCCGGAGTGACAGATATTTCTCCACAATTAGATGGAATCCCTGTACCAGGACAACCACTTCCTGCAATGAAGGTCGTTAATAATCGTGCGATTCTCAATCTCACATTAGACAAGGCACCAGATAGCGTTGAAGCAGGAAATGATATTCCTGAGATTCGCCGTCTTGCACACGCAGCAGATGCAACATCTCTCGTTGGTGGAACAAGCGCCGTCTACTTCGATGTGCGCACTGCTAATAATCGCGATAACAAGACCATCATTCCAATCATCTTGATTGTTATTACATTGATCCTCGGATTACTCCTTCGAAGCATCGTCAGTGCCATCGTGCTTCTTGGCACTGTGGTCTTGTCATACTTTGCAACACTGGGTGTGTGTGCGCTGGTCTTCAACCATGTCTTTGGATTCGCAGGGGGAGATAACTCATTCCCACTCTTCGCCTTCATCTTCTTGGTTGCACTCGGCATCGATTACAACATCTTCTTGATGACTCGAGTCCGTGAAGAATCACAGAAGATCGGCACACGCGCTGGCGTCATCAAGGGCGTCACCGTCACCGGTGCTGTGATTACCTCAGCAGGAATTGTTCTCGCTGCAACCTTCGCAGTTCTTGGATTACTTCCTCTTGTTCCACTTGCAGAGCTTGGCTTTGCTGTGGCATTTGGTGTTCTACTTGACACCATCATTGTTCGCTCAATCTTGGTACCAGCTCTCGTTCACGAGATCGGTCCAAAGATCTGGTGGCCTTCCAAGTTACAGAATAAGTAATTAGCTATGCGCGTAGGAATTGCCGGTTATGGGCTATCAGGTCGCTCATTTCACGCCCCTTTACTGAAAGGGTGTGGCTTTGATGTGGCAACGGTACTCACCGGCAATTCCACTCGCGCAAGGCAGGCGAAGGAAGATTTTCCTCTCACAAAGGTAACAACAGATTTCAGCGATTTTCTATCTCAACAACTCGATCTAGTTGTTGTTGCTTCAGCTAATGCTGTTCATGCTGACCATGCGCTGGCTGCAATCAAAGCAGGCATTCCCGTAGTGGTGGAAAAACCTATGGGGCGCACTCTTGCTGAGACGGAAAGTATCTTGAGTGCAAGTGAGAAATCTGGCGTTCCTGTTACAGCTTTCTATAACAGATTATGGGATAGCGATATTTTGACGATTAAGAAGGTTGCAACAAATGGCCTTGTCGGCAAGGTCTTTAGACTTGACTCTCGCTTTGAACGTTTTCGTCCTCAACTCAATGCTGCGGCATGGCGTGAGTCATTAACTCCTGAAGAAGGTGGCGGACTCTTACTCGACCTACAGACACATCTACTTTCAACAGCTCTTGATTGTTTTGGTCCTGCAGATCTGACCTATGCAAGTATTCGAAAAATTCGCGGAGATTCTGAAGATGATGTGGTTTTGAATTTACGCCATCATTCAGGAGTTGATTCTTACTGCTCAGTCAGTGCCATCTCAGGTTCGACTGGTCCTCGAGTACGGGTACTTGGAACTGAAGGCGCACTCATCATTGAAGAGTTAGATCCACAAGAATCACTCCTACGTGCTGGAAGTTTCCCTGAAGGGGGAATATGGAGCGTGCCCACTGCATCTAAGGCCTATATCCAACGAGGAGATGCTCGTGAAGAGATAGAAGCTGTTCGAGGGAATTACGGACTCTTCTATCTCGCAGTTGTCGGAGCACTCGAAGGCAAGAATGAATGGCCGATAACGCCAGCGCAGATTAGATCCGTTGCAGCGATTATCGACAAGGCGCGTGAAATTAGTGTCCGATAAGAAAGTTGCAGTTATTGGAGCAGGACTTGCTGGGTTAAGTGCGGCAATTACTCTGCAGGATGCTGGGTGCGACGTTGAAGTATTTGAATCCAGTGATCGAGTCGGCGGAAGAGTTGCCACAGATATTATTGATGGATACCGATTAGACCGTGGTTTTCAACTCATCAACGCTCGCTACCCAGAACTTCTCCGGCTTGGAATCGTTGCAGAACTTGATTTCATAGAAGCTTCTCGAACAATTGATATTGCACTAGGGACATCGCAGATCTCTTTAGGAGATCCTCGCAGCCATCCCTTCTCTGCATTTAACCCAGCAACTGGTTCAATCCTTACAAAGCTGCGCTTTCTCTCATATCTGACCAGTGCAGCCAAAGTGGGATTAAGCGTTGAAGATGAGCTTGCTCAGTATGGCAATCTCTATGCTCGCGTTCTCAAGCCTTTTCTTTCAGGTGTTTTTCTCACATCACCTTCGAACGTTGATGCAGTGAGTGGAAAAGAAATCATTCGCTCCTTTATTTCAGGCAAACCTGGTCTTCCACAGCACGGTGTGGGGGAGTTGGCGAAAGCTCTTGCGGCGCGAGTACACACTATTCATCTCAACTCGCGCATTGATGCAATTGCTCAGTGCGGGGCAGACTCTGTCATTGTTGCAACTGATGTCACCACCGCGGCGCAACTACTGGATATTCCTAACGTTCCCAAACTTGCATCGAGTACAACCTGGTATCACGAGATTCCAGAAGGAGTGACTTCTTCAAAGAATTTGCTGATTGATGGACAGGCTCGAGGTCCTGTCATTAATTCACTGGCAATATCGAATATGGTCCCAAGTTATGCACCATCTGGAAAGACACTTCTCTCATCCACAACAATCGACTTCGCATCTGAATCAGAGGTTCGCAGGCATTTAGCAATCATGTGGGGTGTTTCAACTTCTGACTGGGCACTGATTGCCAAATATGAAATCCCCAAGTCACTTCCCATCTTTGGGGTTGGTGCACAAGGTGCTCAATCTTCACAATTTGCAGAGGGAGTATTTATTGCCGGTGACTATCGAACCGCTCCATCACAAAATGGAGCTCTCTTATCAGGCCGCCTTGCAGCGCAGGAGTTACTCCTGAATTAAGGCGGTAAGTGCGTTGGTGATGTGTGGGTAGTCCCAGGTAAAGCCAGCATCTGTTAACGCTTGTGGCATCACCTTCTTACTTCCCAATATTTCAGATGAGAAGCCACCGAGTGCGATCTTGAGGGCGATTGCAGGAGCTGGAAAGAGCGCAGGTCGATGCATTGCTCGAGCCAGCGCTGATGTGAAATCTTGATTTGTTACAGGATTAGGGGATGTGAGATTAACGGGCCCTGAAACCTTGCTTTCTAGTAAGAAAGTTATTGCACGAATAACATCGTGCAAAGTGATCCATGACCACCATTGCTTGCCGTTACCCAGCTTGCCACCAAGGCCAAATCGAAAGAGTGGGAGCATCTTGCCAAGTGCGCCACCAGTAGGATCAAGAACTAGACCTGTGCGAATCTTGACTGTGCGCACATCAGTGACAAGATCTGCAGCACCTTCCCATTCGCGACAGACAGCAGCGAGGAAGTCATCTCCAACACGATCTGATTCAACAACAGCTCGATTACCGGATTCGCCATACCAACCGATAGCACTTGCTGAGATAAATACCTGAGGCTTTACTTCATTAACTGCGTGAGCGATGGCAGTAGTTCCGAGAAGTCGTGAATTAAGAATCTCCGACTTGAACTTCTTGCTCCAACGCTTATCGCCAACACCTACGCCAGCCAAGTGGATGATTGCATCGACGCCACGCAGGGCTTCGATATCGACATAACCAGTCTTGGGATCCCACTGAATTTCATCAGGTGCGACAACGGGGCGACGCACAAAGCGCTGCACAGTGTGGCCTTCACTTTTGAGATGGCCAACGAGTGCTGTGCCAATAAGTCCTGATGCGCCAGTGATCGCGATGCGTTGTGGGACTGACATAAAAGTTAGAGACCCAAATCAGATTCGAATGCTCCACCTTCAAGGCGCTCTTTAAGAGTGACTAAGAAACGTGCTGCATCTGCGCCATCGACAACGCGGTGATCGTAGGAGAGACCGAGATAGACCATGGAGCGAATAGCGATTGTTTCGCCACCATCTTCACCCTTAACAACCATCGGACGCTTCACAACTGCGCCGAGGCCAAGGATTGCAACCTGTGGTTGATTAATAATGGGTGTATCAAAGAGTGCACCGCGCGAGCCTGTATTGGTGAGAGTAAATGTTCCACCACCTAGCTCATCAGGAGTCACTTTGTTATCGCGTGTGCGAGCCGCAAGATCTGCAATCTTACGAGCAACGCCACCCATGTTCAGGTCACCAGCGTTGTGAATAACGGGAACTAAGAGACCGCGCTCGGTATCAACTGCAATACCAAGGTGCTCTGCGCCGTGATACATAATCTGATCACCTTCAACTGATGAGTTCAATACTGGGTGCTGCTTGAGCGCTTCACACACAGCAACAGCAAAGAATGGAAGGAAGGAGAGCTTGACGCCTTCACGGGCTTCAAATGTTGGCTTGGATCGATCGCGCAGACGCGCAATCTTTGTCACATCTACTTCAATCACAGTTGTGAGCTGAGCTGAAACTTGAAGGGATTCAACCATGCGGGCTGCAATAACTTTGCGAAGTCGTGACATTGTTACTGTTGTTCCACGAAGTGGTGATGCAACAGTTGCTGGACGTGGCGCAGACGGTGCTGCTGCAGGTGCTGCAGGTGTTGATGCAACAGGTGCTAGTGCTGAACGAGGAGCTGCAGCCTCAACATCTTCCTTACGGATACGACCACCGATTCCCGTTCCTCGAACTGATGCGAGATTTACTCCGAGATCGTTAGCAAGTTTTCTGACAATAGGAGTGACATAAGCATCTTGTGGTTGCGATACTGGAGCTGCGGGAACTGAAGGTGCAACGACAACAGGTGCAACGACAACAGGTGCAGCAGCTACAGGTGCTGGTGGGGGAGTTGGCGCAACATGTGCAGCAGCAACAGGAGCTGGCGCAGCTGGTGGTGTGGCAGCAACGGGCGCGGAACCTGAAACACCGATCAGAGCAAGACGGGCACCGACTGCAACAGTTGTATCTACTGCAACATCGATTGCAAGCAGTGTGCCTGCAACGGGGGAAGGAATCTCTGTATCAACTTTGTCGGTTGAAACTTCAAGGAGCGCTTCATCTACTGCTACAGAATCTCCGACGTTCTTAAGCCAACGTGTAACAGTTCCTTCGCTGACAGATTCACCGAGTGCTGGCATGGTGATGACTGTTCCACCACTGGAGGCTGCAGGTGCAGCTACTGGTGCTGCAGGTGGGGGAGTTGGGGCAACAGGAGCTGCGACAACAGGTGCTGCCACAGGAGCCGCAGGTGCTGGAGCTGATGCGCCTGCACTATCTGCAATCACTGCAAGTTCAGCACCGACTGCAACAGTCTGGTCAACTCCAACAACAATCTTTGTCAGGATTCCTGCAACAGGGGAAGGAATCTCTGTATCAACTTTGTCGGTTGAAACTTCAAGGAGTGGTTCATCGATAGCGACCATATCGCCTTCGTTCTTAAGCCAACGAGTAACTGTTCCTTCACTGACGCTCTCACCGAGAGCTGGCATTGTGACTGAGAATGACATCGTTATTTTCTCCTCTTACTTAACCGTGCGAGTGAAGTGGTTTGCCTGCAAGAGCCATATGAGCTTCGCCCATTGCCTCCGACAGTGTTGGATGTGCATGAAGGAGAGGCGCAACATCATCTGCTGATGCCTCCCAGTTAAAGATTAATTGTGCTTCAGAAACCAATTCACCAACGCGAGAACCGACCATATGAATTCCTAGGACGGGACCATTCTTTTGAGCAACAAGTTTGATAGATCCTGCAGTCTTAAGAATCTGCGCTTTGCCATTACCGGCAAGGTTGTAATCAACTTCAACAACGTCATAACCACGCTCTTTTGCAACCTTGGTTGAGAGTCCCATCGATGCAACTTCTGGCTCTGAATAGGTAACGCGTGGAACACCGTCGTAATTGATAGGACGAGGATTAAGACCTGCGATCGTCTCTGCTACGAGAATTCCTTCTTGGAATCCAACGTGAGCTAATTGCAGAGTAGGGATGATGTCGCCTACGGCGAAGATGCCTGGGATATTAGTGCGGCAGTAGTCATCGACAGTGATGTATCCGCGGTCCATCGCGATACCCACTTCTTGGTATCCAACGCCATCTGTGACAGGGCCGCGGCCCACAGAGACAAGAAGGAGATCGGCTGTGAATTCGCGGCCATCTTCTAGCGTGACAGTCACGCCCTTCTTATCTACTTTATGAGATTTAAAGCGCACACCTAATTCAAAGTTGATTCCACGCTTGCGATAGGCGCGCTCAAGTAACTTACTCGATGATTCATCTTCAAGGGCAATCAGGTGAGGGAGGCCTTCAATGATGGTGACTTCTGACCCAAATGATTTCCAGACAGATGCAAATTCACATCCGATGACTCCGCCGCCGAGAACAATGACGCTCTTTGGAACGTAGTTCAGAGAAGTTCCGTGATCGGATGTAATAACGCGATCTCCATCGATATCTAATCCAGGCAATGTGCGAGCATAAGAACCAGTTGCTAGAACAATATTCTTTCCTACATAAGCAGTGCCGCTAACATCAACGGTGTTATTGGAGACGAGGCGTCCGGTTCCTTCGACATAGGTAATGTTTCGTGACTTAACCAGACCTTGCAAACCTTTATGAAGCCCTGCGATAACGCCATCCTTATATGAATTAACACCAGCCATATCGATGGAGTTAAAAGTGGCATTGACTCCGAAGTGAGATGAATCGCGTGCACTATCTGCAACTTCACCGGCATGGAGCAGAGCTTTGGTAGGAATACATCCGCGGTGCAGGCATGTTCCGCCGACCTTATCTTTCTCAATCAGCGCAACGTTTAGTCCGAGCTGGGATGCGCGAAGGGCTGCGGCATAACCACCACTGCCACCACCGAGAACTACGAGATCAAAATTTGCCACCGACACACTCCTCTTCAAGCTCAACGACCCTATCTTGCCAGCCTAGGCAGGCGAATGCATAACGCGCTTCTAGGAGCTGGCAGAGATAGCTAATTGCACCAGGGAGCGAAGAGCGATGCCTGTTCCACCGACTGGGGTGTAACCATGGGGATGGCTCTCGTTATAGGCAGGTCCTGCGATATCAAGGTGTAGCCATGGAAGTTCATCTGGAATGAAATCTTTCAAAAATAGGCCAGCAACGAGCATTCCGCCCATACGTTCACCAATATTTGCAAGATCTGCAACCGGTGAATCAAGGGAGGCTCGCAATTCAACAGGAAGTGGCATTGGCCAGAATGCTTCACCTGTCTCCTTCGTCACATCCATAAAGTGAGATGAAAATGCGGCGTTATTTGTCATCACTGCGCTCGTGCGAGTTCCAAGTGCGACAACTTGTGCACCGGTCAGTGTTGCAACATCGATGATGCCATCGAGATCTTTTGTCTCCTGTGCTCGCACAATTGCATCAGCAAGAACGAGGCGACCTTCAGCATCAGGGTTAAGAACTTCAACAGTCTTACCACCGTAGATAGTGATGACATCACTGGGACGAGTTGCAGTGTCGCTAATCATATTTTCTGCCAACGGTGCCCACGTTTCGATAGCAACGGGAAGTTTGAGAAGGGCGATTGCAATCGTTGCAGCACAAACAGCTGCTGCGCCACTCATATCCGACTTCATCGCCTCCATGCCTTTGGCAGGCTTGAGAGCTAGGCCGCCAGAATCAAATGTGATTCCCTTTCCAACGAAGGCATATTTCTTCTTCGCCTTGGCACCCATAGGTGTGTAGGAGATGTTTAGAAGGCGTGGGGGATTAACAGAACCTTGACCAACTCCAATAATTCCACCGTAACCCTTTGACTTCAATTGTGCATCTGTCATGACAGAGACCTTCAGCCCAAGGGATGCGCCTCCTGCCTTCTTCACCGCTTCATTGATTGCTGAGCAGAAAGTCTCTGGAGTTAAGTGGCTTGGGGGAGTATTGATCAGATCGCGCACAAGATTTGTATAGGTTGCAATAATCTCTGCCGACTTCGCAACAGCCTTCGCAGTAGCTTGGGAAGCTAAATCAGTATGAACTGTGATGGATTTTAAAGGTGACTTCTGGCCGCTCTTTGTTGAACCTCTAAAATGATCAAAGAGATAGGAGCCAAGCCCCGCACCTTCCGCAACGCCCCTGATGCTCGATAGAGATTTGGCGGGAAGTGAAAATGTTGCACTCGAGTTACCTGCTAGTGCGCGTGCTGCTGCCCCTGCTGCGCGGCGAAGTACTTCGTGG
>Ga0209596_1001522_pt1 | contig 19844 bp, 14 predicted proteins | sample M_130807_MF_Meta_FD_187314 | JGI IMG/M metagenome (GOLD analysis project Ga0209596, IMG submission 187314) | Freshwater microbial communities from Lake Montjoie, Canada to study carbon cycling - M_130807_MF_MetaG (SPAdes) (version 2) | ecosystem: Environmental > Aquatic > Freshwater > Lake...
CGCGTGAACGCGAACCTTGAGCGCGACGTGCAGGATGTCTTCATCACGTCGCTCGCCGAAAAGGACGGTTCGCTGCTGATCACGAATGAGCGCGGCGAAAAATACGCGCTCGATCTCCAAACCCGCAAAGTCACACGCCAATGAACCCACTCATCGTCATCACCAGTCTGTTGCTTGCCGTCTCCGCGATTCAAGGAGCGGAGCCGGTGGAAAAATTCCCGGACTTCATGAGCCTCGGCAAAGAGGCTGCCGCCGCCACTGCACGCAAGCAGGCCGAGGCTGATTTCGTTGCGGGAAAATACCGCGTCCTTGTCTGCGGCATGAGGAGGGAAAAGTCGGCTGCCGAGGTGTTCCTCGCGAAGCAGGGTGTCGAAACGAAATCCATCGCCGGCTGCATCGTCAGCGACGGCCTTCTCGAAGGCCTGCGCGTGTACAACGAAATCATGCGCGAGAAACTGAAGACGAAGCTCGGGCACGACATTTTCAACGAAGCCGAAAAGGCCGCAAACACCCCTGCTGAAAAATGAAACTCCCGGCATTCATCCTCATCCTCGCGGCGCTCGCGCCGCTCCACGCAGCCGACCGGATCGTGCAACGCCAGGCCGCGGCCACACCGAAAATTCCGAACGAGCTGATTGATTTTCCGAAGTATCTCCAGATCGCGCGCGACGTGCAGCCCGTGCGCGAGAAGCACCGGCTCACAGAGGAGCAGTTTGCAGCGATGACCGCGGAGCCGGGCACCGTCGTGCTCGATGCGCGCAGCGCGGACAAATTCCGCCTGCGGCACATCAAGGGCGCGGTGAGTCTGCCGTTCACGGATTTCACCGAGGAGTCGCTCGCAAAGGCGCTGCCGCAAAAGACGACGCGCGTGCTGATCTACTGCAACAACAACTTCCGCGGCGCGCCCGTCTCACTCACTGCAAAATCCCCGCCTGCGTCGCTGAACATCTCGACCTACGTCGCGCTCGCGACCTACGGCTACACGAACGTGTACGAACTCGGGCCGCTGCTCGACGTGAACACGACGAAGCTGCCGTTCGAAGGAATCGAACTTTCCAAAACCCGCTAAGGCATCCGCAACATGAAACACATACTCACCGCCACCATCCTCGCCCTGCTGCCGATCTGCTCGGTTGCGCAGGAAAAATCACCCGCAACCGAGACCGTGAAGAAGCCTGCCAAGCAGCGCATCGAGGTCTGCTTTGTCCTCGATACGACCGGCTCGATGGGCGGCCTCATCGCCGGCGCGAAACAGAAAATCTGGAGCATGGCGAACGACATCATTTCCGCGAAACCGACGCCGGAGGTGCGCTTTGCGCTCATCGGCTACCGCGATCGTGGCGACGATTATGTGACGAAGATCACGCCGCTCACCGATGACCTCGACGCGGTGTATGCGGAATTGAACAAGTTCCAGGCTGGAGGCGGCGGCGACGGGCCGGAGTCCGTCGGTCGCGCGCTGGATGAATCGGTGAAGAAGATCGAATGGACGAAAGACGCGGGCGTTTTGAAAATCATCTACCTCGTGGGCGATGCGCCGCCGCATTTCTACGAGGACGAGCCGGACTGGAAAAAGGTCTGCGCCGAGGCAGTGAAGCGGAACCTGATCATCAATTCGGTGCAGTGCGGTGCGGATGCCGAGACAACGCGCGTGTGGAAGGAGATCGCAGATCGCTCCGAGGGTTCATTCTTCGCAATCCCGCAGGACGGAGGCGTGGTCGCCATCGCCGCGCCGCAGGACAAGGAGCTGGGCGTATTGAATACGAAAGTCGGCAAGACGATGATCGGCTGGGGCGATGCACGCACGCGCGGTAACGTGGGCGCGAAGCAAATGGCTGCCGAAGCCGCGGCACCTGCGGCAGCAGCGGCGCGACTTTCCTACAATTCAAAATCCGGCAAGACGGTGCAGGGCAGCGGCGAGCTGCTCGACGCGCTGGCAGAGAAAGTAGTCACGCTTGATAAGGTGAAGAAGGACGAGCTGCCGGAGGAATTGCGCAAGCTTTCCGCCGACGAACTGAAGACGCACGTCGAGAAAATGCAGAAGGACCGCGCGGAATTGCAGAAGCGGATCACTGAGCTGAGCAAGGAACGCGACACCTACATTGATGCGGAGCGCAAGAAGCTCGCGAAGGCGGGCAAGGGTGACGGCTTCGACGAGCAAGTCTCGAAGTCGCTTCGATCGCAGGCGAAGAAGAAGGGCATCGTCTACGAGTGACGGCTTGCCCCGATAGGAGGCACGCACGCTTCCCTGCGAATCGGCACCGCGGACAGGATTGTCCACGTCACGACTCGCTGCTCACGTCGAACTTGTCGTAGAGCGAGCCGAGCCATGCGATGCCGAGGCCGGTCTCCATCGCGAGGATGAGCAGCGCCGTGCCGCCCGCCGCGAGCGCGGGCCATTCCGCAGCCGTAGTGAATTTCGCAACGGCAAAAAACGCGACCGCTCCGAAGAACGCAACGGGGATCATCGCGACGACGACGGCGAGGAGCTGCGCGATTCCGAGGATGAGCTTCATGCCGGTGTTTTCGATTCCGGGGCCGGTGCTTTCCTGCGGGCGGAACCAGCCGGGATAAAGCAGCGCGCCTGCGCACGGGAGGATGGCCGTCGAGAGATTGAAAATGGGAAGCAGCAGCGCGATGCCGCCGGCGATTGCAGTGATGGTGCCGAGATGCGGATGCAGCGGGGGCGCGATCGAGAGGAGCATGAGGCCGATGCCGAGCGAGCACCATTGCATCAGCGAGCCGAGCAGCACGGGGCCGGCGAGTTCGCCGAGCGCGATCTGCCAGCCGGGGATCGGATAGGTCTTCAGCAGATCCATCGTGGCGATGCCTTGGCGAAGCTGCGCCGCCGAGAGCTGGCCGATCATCACGAAGCTGATGAGCAGCGCGATGTAGCAGCCTCCGCCGATGATGAACGCGGTGACGACGAGCGGCTTCGTGAGATATTCCACGCGGCCAAGCGCGAACGCGCCCGCGGCGAGCACGGCGAAAAATGCGGCCCAGCGCCCGAGCGTGCGCCGTCCGCCGGATTTCAGCAGGCTCTTCCAGATGAATGCGATCGGCGCGAATCCGGTCGGACGCAGCCGCCAGAGCGGAGTGCGCGCCTTGTCGCTCTTACCCCGTGCGCGCAGCTCGCCGCGTCCACGCGCGGCGAGGAATGCGGCGCGCTTCTTCGCGGCCTCGATGGATGCGTCCTCGAACGAGACATCCGCGCGCACGACCCAGATGAAATGCAGCGCCATGATCCCGAGCGCGGGCAGCAGCGCGCGAAGGAATGTCACGCCCTCGTGCGCGAAATTTGGGGCCACGACGAGCTTGAACGGCGCGAGCACGTAGCGCAGCGGGCCGGTGTGCAGCAGTTGCACGATGTAGTTCGTGATCTCGCCGCCGCCGCGGAGTGCCGTCGCGAGATCGGGCGGCGGCGGCAGGCTCCGGCGCATGAATTCCACGAGCGCCACAAATGCGACGAGCACCAGCACGACGAGCACGCGCCGTTTGCCGTCCGCCATGCCGCGCTCGCGCAGCCGCTGGAGCGCAAACGACGCGCCGAGGCGGTGCATGTTCAGCGTGTTCATGATCACCCACCATCCGCCGATGCGCAGCCACGCCTCGCTGCCGAGGTGGAAGCGCCCGCTGAGCAGCGTCATGAACGCGGAGAAAAGCAGCAGGGCAAACTGCGACTTCACGAGCCGCATGATCACGAGCGTCCGGCGCGTGATCGGTGCGGGAAAAAGGAACGCGATCTCCGCTTCGGTGAATCCGATTGCCGCGCGCGATGCGGGCAGAATCCAAGACAGCACGATGGTCGCGACGAAGAGGATGGCTGCGCCGATTTCCAGGCCGTGCGGAGATGCCGGGCCATTTCCCGCACCCCACGGCATCCGCGAAACTGCGAGGAATCTGCCGAAGTAAAAATAGAAATACGCCGCGCCGAGGATCGCGCCGAGAAGGTATTTCGGCTGCCGCAGGCGGCGCAGGCGGAACAGCACGCCGTTTACAAACGAGCGCGTGACGAGGTAGCCGAGCGCGTTCACCGGCGCGTTCATTTCCCTGCGTCCTCGCCGACCAGGCGGATGAAAATTTCCTCCAGCGTGGAATCCTTGTCGCCTTCGCGGTGCTCCGCGCGGATCTCGTCGAGCGTTCCGTGGGCGATCTTCTTCCCCCGCTTCAGGATCAGGACATGGCTGCACACTTCCTCGAGCAGGTGCAGCAGGTGCGAACTGATGATGATGGCCGCGCCGTCGCGCGCTTTCTGCACGATGAGATCCTTCGTGCGGCGGATCGCGAGCGGGTCGAGGCCCGTGAGAGGCTCGTCGAAAAACATCACGCGCGGCTGGTGCAGGAAGCCGCATGCGAGCGCGACCTTCTGCTTCATACCGCGCGAGAGTTCGGCGGGCAGCACGTCCGCCTTGTCGGACATTTCGAGGGCGTCGAGCAGATCGCGGCCGCGCTTCGCGATGTCGCGCAATTGGTAAAGCCGCCCGGTGAATTCGAGGTGCTGGCGGACGGTGAGGTAGTCGAAGAGCCGCGGTTCGTCGGGGAAAAATGCGAGGAGCTTTTTTGCTTCGAGCGGATCATCGCGCAGATCGTGCCCCCCGATTCCTATGCGCCCATGGGTCGCGGGGATGATGCCCGAGATGCAGCGCAGCGCGGTCGTCTTGCCCGCGCCGTTCGGCCCGACGAGGCCCATCACTTTTCCCGGCTCCACGCTGAACGTGAGGTCGCTGACCGCGGTAACGTCGCCGTAGAGTTTGGTGAGGCCTTCGACTGCGATCATGTGCCGCGCATCGTGAGTGACGGCGCGGGGGTGCGGCAAGCGCGGTGTGGAAGACAGTGCTCAGTGCTCGGTGCTCAGTGCTCAGTCAGAGCACGGATCAAACTGAGCACTGACAACTGAGCACTGAGCACTCTCCCCGCCCGCTCAGCCGTGCTGCGGATGAAACATCTCCGCGACGCGCTCGATCTTCAGCGCGCGTCCGCTCGCCTCATCAATCTCGATGATCGCGCCGTGCAGCTTCACGGGGCCGCTGGCGACTGGATATTGGATCGGCCGCCCAGTGAGAAACCGCTGGATGATCGGCTCCACTTCGCGACCGAGGCAGCTTACGACCGGGCCGCACATTCCTGCGTCGCAGAGGAACGCAGTGCCGCCGGGAAAAATCTGATCGTCCGCTGTCTGCGTGTGCGTGTGCGTGCCGACGACCGCGCTCACGCGACCGTCGAGAAAGCGGCCCATCGCGATTTTTTCGCTCGTGGTCTCCGCGTGCATGTCCACGAAAATAATGCGCGTCTCCTGCCGCAGCCGTTCGACTTCCGCCTGCATGACGAGGAACGGATTTTCCAGCGGCGGCTGCATGAAGGTGCGGCCCTGCACGTTGATGACGGCGACTTTCCCCTTCGGCGTGTCGAGCACGATGCTGCCGCGGCCGGGCGTGGCGGGCGGGTAGTTCAGCGGGCGCAGCAGGCGCGGCTCCATGTCGAGATGTGGGACGATTTCCTTCTGGTCCCAAATGTGGTCGCCGCTCGTGATGACCGCGACTTTTGCGCGGAGCAGGTCGGTGCAAATCTTCGGCGTGATGCCGCGCCCGTTCGCGGAGTTCTCGCCGTTCACAACGACGAAATCAATTCCACGCTCATCGCGCCAGCGGGGAACCGTCTCGATCACAGCCCTGCGGCCCGGCTCGCCGACGATATCGCCAAGAAAAAGTAGTTTCAACATTGCCGCCGACGATGACGGAAGCACGCGGCTTTGTCACCATGAAGGAAATGGGGGAGGTTGCGGGGCAAATGGTAGCCGCGCTTGTCAAAGCGCGGGCTGATCTTTCTCACCGAACAAATGCAGTTGTGCCCGCGCTCTCATGAGCGCGGCTACGGCGCCGTCACCCTCGCGGATGAAACTTCCGATGCACCGCCTTCAGCCGCCCGTGCTCGACATGCGTGTAGATCTGCGTCGTCGAGATGTCCGCATGCCCGAGCAGCTCCTGGATGATGCGCAGGTCCGCGCCGCCGCCGAGCAGGTGCGTGGCGAAGCTGTGCCGCAGCAGATGCGGATACACATTCGTCTCGATGCCCGCGCGCTTTGCGGTGCCCTTCACGATCTGCCAGAGGCGCGTGGTCGTGAGCGATTTGCCGTGGTGCGAGATGAAGACGTGGCTGCCCGTGCGCTTCGAGACGAGCCGCGGGCGCTCGGTCGCGAGGTATGCGCGGATGGCGTCGCACGCCTTCGTGCCGACGGGGACGATGCGCGTCTTGTTGCCCTTGCCGGTCACGCGGATCATGCGGTTGTCGAGGTCGAGCGTTTCGAGTCGCGCGCCGGTGAGTTCGCTCGCGCGGAGTCCGCTCGCGTAGAGCAGTTCGAGCATCGCGCGGTCGCGCAGGCCGAGCGGCAGCGTGGTGTCCACGGCGTCGAGGAGTTTTTCCACGAGCATTTCGTTCAGTGTCTCGGGCAGGTAGCGTTCGAGGCGCGGCAGCGGCAGCACGTCGGCGACATCGTGCGCGATGCGCGTGCGCAGCGTGAGCCAGCGGAAGAAAATTTTCAGCGCGACAATCTCCAGCTTGATGCTCGAAGCGGCGAGGCCCGCGCGTTTTCGCTCCGCGAGAAAATCCTGCAAGTGCGCGAGCGACACGTCGCGCGGTTCCGCGAGATGCTTTCGTTGAGCCCACGCGGCGAACGTCTCCAGCGAGCGGCGTGTGGAGAGCTGGTAGTTGTCCGAGAGCCCGCGCTCGGTCGCGAGGTAGAGGATGAAGTCCTCGATGTCAGGATTCATTGCGGTGAAGGTTTTTCCGCAAGCGTGCCGCGTTCAATCCGGAGGTCATTCTGAACGGAGCATCGGCGTGGGCGAAGGGGGTGGGCCGATGCGCAGTGAAGAACCCCGCGAAATGACTGAGCGGCGCACGGTTTGGTTCGGATGTCTCTTGGGAACGCACGGGATCCTTCGACTCCGCGCCGCCCCGCCTTCGCCCTCGCGGCGCTCCGCTCAGGATGACCTTGTTTGTTGGTAGATTTGCAGCCGACGATTCTTTTCAGAACTGGGAAGGCTCGTCGCATTACGCCGCGGAGTGGAGGAACGCGGTGAGCGGGCTCGTCGCGCTCGCGGTGACGCCGCGCGCTGCAAGTCCCGTCTCGTACGCTTCGCGTCCGGCCTCGACTGCCATGCGGAATGCGCGCGCCATTCGGACCGGGTCGGGTGCGATGGCGATGGCGGTGTTCACGAGCACGGCGGCTGCGCCCATTTCCAGAGCCTCCGCCGCCTGGCTCGGTGCGCCGATGCCGGCATCCACGACGACGGGCACGGTGCACTGGTCGAGGATGATTTCGATCTGCGCGCGCGTTTCGATGCCGCGATTTGATCCGATGGGCGAGCCGAGCGGCATTACTGTCGCGCAGCCGACGTCTTCGAGGCGTTTCGCGAGCACGGGGTCGGCGTTGATGTAGGGCAGCACGGTGAAGCCTTCTTTCACGAGAATCTCCGCGGCCTTCAGCGTCTCGATCGGGTCGGGCAGGAGGTATCGCGGGTCGGGATGGATTTCGAGCTTCACCCAGTCGCTGATGCCCGCCGTGCGCGCGAGCCGGGCGAGGCGCACGGCTTCGTCGGCGTTCATCGCGCCGCTGGTGTTCGGCAGCAGCAGGTATTTTTTCGGATCAATGAAATCGAGGATGTTCGCAAACGGGTCGCGTTTTCCCGAGAGATCCGCGCGGCGCAGCGCGACGGTGACGATCTCCGTGCCGCTCTCCGCGAGCGCGTCGGCCATCGCCTGGTTCGAGGAAAATTTCCCCGTTCCGAGCAGCAGCCGCGAACGGAAAGTGCGGCCGGCGATGACGAGCGGTTCAGTGGGCATTGCGCGGGAGAATACAGAAGCGGGAATTTTGGCGCATCAAAATTGCGAGGCCATCTTTGAAACCTAAAACCGGCGATGCGATGGCACGCCACGCCTATTCGCCGCCGGGCTTGCTCTTCCCCTTTCCCTTCTTCGGCGCATCGGCGGCAGGCATGGACGCGGGGACATTTTTCGCCGGCATCGGTGCCTTCACTTCCGCACGCCATGCGACGAGGCGGGCGTGCAGCGCCTTCGCTTTTTCGGATATCTCCGTGGCGAGGTTCTTCGTTTCGCCGATCTCGTTGCGGAGGTTGTAAAGTTCGAGGCGGCCGTCTTCGAGAAACTCCGTGAGCTTCCGGTCACAGCTGTGGATCAAGCTCACGGGAGGCGCGGTGTCACACGCTGCGAGGTGTTTCCGGCGGGTCGCCGGAAACAGCACGCGAGTCGCGTGCTCCACCCGGGAGTCCGCCGCCGGAAGCCGTCGTGATTTCGATGCGTCAAAACTGGTCGGTCACGGATCGCCGCTTGACTGTGATTCGGCACCTTACTATCAGTTTCCTAAACCAAACAGGAATCCACGACCGTGCCGCTTTTGATGCTCAAGGATGTGCCGCGCTATGAGTGCCTGCTCAAGGCGGCGGCGCGCTACCCGACTCTCAACCCGTCGGACTCGGAGGCGTTCCTGCACCTGCTGCGCACCGGCGATGCGGTGTCCGCCGCCGAGCACGCTTACCTTGCGAAGCACGATATCAGCCCCGGGCGATTCATGGTGCTCATGCTGCTGAACCGCAGTGCAGCGCATCAGTCGAAGCCCGCGGATCTCGCCGACGAGGCGGGCGTGACTCGCGCGACGATGACCGGGCTCGTGGACACGCTGGAGAAGGATGGCCTTGTGACGCGGAAAAACGATCCCGCTGACCGGCGCGCAATTCTCGTGCAGCTCACCGCCGCGGGCCGGAAGCTCCTCGGCGCGATGGTGCCCGGCTATTTTGCTGCGGTGACGAAAATGATGCAGCCGCTGAACAAGGCCGAACGAATACAGCTCGTGGCACTGCTGCAAAAAATCCAGCGTGGGCTCCCGGTTCCGAAACCCTCCAACCGCGCCACGACGGCCGCCGCGAAGCGCTGACGCCCGCTTTTTTCCAATGACGAAACGAATGCTCATCATGCTGGTCCTGGCCGCCGCGTTCATCGCGGGCGTCGGGTTTTGGAAGTACAGGATCGTCCGCAAGGCGATGGCCGAGGGCGCGAAGTTTGGCCCGCCGCCGGCGGCAGTCACGACCGTCACCGTGAAGCCGCAGACGTGGCAGCCGGTGCTGCGTGCGGTGGGTTCGCTGAAGGCGGTGAATGGCGTGACGGTGAGCACGGATCTCGCAGGGATCGTGTCGGACATCGCGTTTGAATCCGGCAAGGCGGTGACGAAGGGCGACCTGCTCGTGAAGCTCGACACGCAGCAGGAGGAGGCGCAGCTCCGCTCGGCGGCGGCCCGGCTCGGACTCGCAAAGACGGACCTCGAACGGAAGCGCGATCTCATCGCGAAGAAGGCGATCGCGCAGTCGGATTGGGACACGGCGGAGAGCCAGCTCGCGCAGATGCAGGCGTCGGTCGAGGAGATGAAGGCGCTGGTCGCGAGGAAGCGGCTGACCGCGCCGTTCGACGGGCTCGTGGGCATCCGCCAGATCAGCAAGGGGCAGTACGTGAATCCCGGCGCGGCGATCGTCGCGCTCCAGTCGCTCGATCCGATTTTCGTCGAGTTCTCGCTGCCGCAGCAGCACTTCGCGTCCATCGCCACGGGGCGGAAAGTGCGCCTCGCGGTGAACGGCCTGGAGGCCGGAAAATTCGACGGCGAAATCACGGCGATTGATTCGCTCGTGGATCCGAACACGCGCAACATTCTCGTCCAGGCCACGGTAAAAAATGCGGAGCACTTCCTGCGGCCGGGCATGTTTGCAGATGTCGAGGTGCTGCTTCCCGAGAGCAGCGGCGTGCTCGCCATTCCGTCGTCCGCGATCGCGTATGCGCCGTACGGCGACTCGGTTTTTGTGGTGCGGGAAAAGAAGGGGCCGGACGGGAAACCCGCGAAGATTGTCGAGCAGCAGATCGTGCAACTCGGGCCGACGCGCGGCGATCAGGTCTCCGTGTCGTCGGGGCTGAAGGATGGCGACGAGGTTGTGTCCGCGGGTGTCTTCAAGCTGCGGCCCGGCGCACCGGTACGCGTGGACAACAGCGTGCAGCCCGGCAACGAGGCGAAGCCCAACCCTCCGAATTCCTGACCGGCGCAGACGCATGAAATTCACCGATTTTTTCATCCGGCGGCCCGTGTTTGCGAGCGTGGTCAGTCTCGTGATCCTGCTCGCGGGCCTTCAGTCCATCCGCTCGCTGAATGTTCGTCAGTATCCGCGCAGCGACATCGCGGTGGTGAACGTGAAGACGCGCTACATCGGCGCGAGCGCGGATCTCGTGCGCGGCTTTGTTACCACGCCGCTGGAGCGCGTCATCGCGAGCGCGGACGGCATTGACTACATTGATTCCAGCAGCTCGCAGGGGCTGAGCATCATCACGGTCCACCTGAAGCTGAACTACGACACGACCGCCGCGCTCACGCAGGTGCAGGCAAAAGTCGCGCAGGTGCGCAACGATCTCCCGCCCGAGGCCGAGGCGCCGATCATCGAACTGACGCTGAGCGACACGCAGTTCGCGCAGATGTACATTTCGTTCACCGCCGCGGATCTCACCCCGAACCAGATCACCGACTACCTCACGCGTGTCGTACAGCCGAAGCTGACCTCCGTGAGCGGCGTGCAGAAGGCGGACATCCTCGGCGCGCGCACCTTTGCGATGCGCATCTGGCTGAAGCCGGACCGAATGGCGGCCCTTAATATTTCGCCGAGCCAGGTGCGGCAGGCGCTTGCGGCGAACAACTATCTCTCCGCCGTCGGCACGACGAAGGGCTCGATGACTTCGATCAATCTCATCGCCAACACCGACCTGCGGAATGCGGACGAATTCCGCGAACTCGCGATCCGCGAGCAGGGCGGCGCGATCGTCCGCATCAAGGACATCGCCGAGGTGGAACTCGGCGCGGAGGACTACGACATGGACGTGCGTTTCTCCGGGCAGAAGGCGACCTTCATGGGCATCTGGGTACTGCCCACGGCGAACTCGCTCGACGTGATCAAGGCCGTGCGCGCGGAGCTTCCCGAGATCGAGCGGCAGGTGCCCGCGGGGATGAAAGTCGGCGTGCCGTACGACGCGACGAAATACATCCAAGATGCGCTGAAGGAAGTCATGCGGACGCTCACCGAAACGCTGGCGATCGTCGTCGTGGTGATCTTCCTTTTTCTCGGATCGTGGCGCTCGGTGATCATCCCCGTCGTGGCGATCCCGATTTCACTCGTGGGCGCGGCGTTCCTCATGCTCGCGTTCGGCTTCACGCTGAACCTGCTCACGCTGCTCGCCATCGTGCTCTCCGTCGGGCTGGTCGTGGACGACGCGATCGTCGTCGTGGAAAATGTGGAGCGGCATTTGCATGAGGGGCTCGGCGCGTTCGCTGCGGCGATCAAGGGCGCGCGCGAACTGGTCGGCCCGATCATCGCGATGACGATCACGCTCGCCGCAGTCTATGCGCCGATCGGCGTGCAGGGCGGGCTCACGGGCACGCTGTTCCGCGAGTTCGCATTCACGCTCGCGGGCGCGGTGATCGTGTCCGGCGTCGTCGCGCTCACGCTTTCGCCGATGATGTCCTCGAAGCTTCTGCGCGAGGGAGATTCGCACCGCGGCTTCGCGGGCTGGGTGAACCGCCGTTTCGACGGACTGCGCAGGCGCTACGTGAGCACGCTTTCCAACTCGCTCCGCTGGCGGCCCGTCACACTCACGCTGGCGGCGATCGTGATTTTGCTCGGCGTGCCGTTCTTCATGTTCACGCCGGGCGAACTCGCGCCGAAGGAGGACCAGGGCGTGATCCTCGGTATCGTGCAGGCTGCGCCAAATTCCACGATCGAGCAGACCTCGCTCTACATGGACAAGGTGAACGAAGCCTTCCGATCGATTCCGGAGACGAGGCACACCTTCCAGCTCACGCAGCCCTTCGGCGGAATTTCGGGCATGGGCGTGAAGCCGTGGAGCGAGCGGAAACGGACCACCGAGCAGATCCTCCCCGAGGCGTTCGGAAAACTCAGCGCGATTCCGGGCGTGCGCGTCATCGCGACCACGCCGCCGCCGCTTCCGGGCGGCGGACAGTTCCCGCTGGAGTTTGTGATCGCCTCCACTGCCGAGCCGCGCGAGCTGCTCGGGTTTGCGAACCAGCTCGTGGCCAAGGCATACGCGAGCGGCGTGTTCATGTTTGCCGATTCGGATCTGAAATACGACATGCCGCGGGCCGAGGTGGTGTTCGATCGCGACAAGGTCGCGTCGCTCGGCGTGAACCTTCAGCAGGTCGGCGCGGATCTCGGCACCATGCTCGGCGGCAATTTTGTGAACCGCTTCAGCATCCAAGGCCGCAGCTACAAAGTTATCCCGCAGGTCCGCCGCACCGAGCGGCTGAATCCCGCGCAGCTCAAGGATTTTTACGTGAGCGGCCCCGGTGGAAAACTCGTGCAGCTCTCCACGTTCGCCGACGTGAAGCAGTCCACCGAGCCGCACACGCTGAACCGCTTCCAGCAACTGAACTCGGCAAAAATCCAGGGCGCGATTCCGCCGGGCGTCACGCTCGATCAGGCGCTGAAAGTCCTCGAGGCCGAGGCCGCAAAAATCCTGCCGCGCGGCTACACGATGGACTACGCGGGCGAGGCGCGGCAGCTCCGCGTCGAGGGCAGCAAGCTCAGCACGACGCTGCTGCTTTCCATCGTGCTCATTTTCCTCGTCCTCGCGGCGCAGTTTGAGAGCTTCCGCGATCCGCTTATCATCCTGCTCGGCTCCGTGCCGCTCGCGCTGTCGGGCGCGCTGCTGTTCAGCTTCCTCGGCTTCACGACGCTGAACATTTACAGCCAGGTCGGCCTCATCACGCTCGTCGGGTTGGTGGCGAAAAATGGCATCCTCATCGTGGAGTTTGCGAACAAGCTGCAGGAATCCGGCATGGCGAAACTCAAGGCCGTGACCGAGGCCGCAGGCACACGTCTCCGCCCAATCCTGATGACCTCCTGCGCGACCGTCGCCGGCCATTTCCCGCTCGTGCTTGCAAACGGCCCCGGCGCGGGCTCGCGCAACAGCATCGGCATCATGCTCGTCTCGGGCATGATCATCGGCACGCTCTTCACGCTCTTCGTGCTGCCCGCGATCTACATGCTCATCGCGCGCGATCGCTCCGCGGGGAAACGCGCCGCGGAACCGGCGCGGGCGACCGCAGATTACGGGATCGAAGCGCTCGAAAACTGAGCTGGCGCGGCATAAGAACGGCGCGGCGCACTGCATGGCCGGCTCGGAACTTTGAATCCGGCCGGCGTCTTTCCGGGCAGCGCTTGAGCCGCGCTGGATCGGGCACGGAGAAAATCCCGGTGCTGGCACGGGCTGTGCATTTGCAGCGTTGTATGAACTCCTCAAAAGTCCTTGGTTTCGCATGTCTCACCGCCGTGATCGGATGGTCCGGCTTCAGCATCGCGGACAAAGTGTACACGAAACTTCCCGTCGGCTCGCGTGCCTTGCAGCCGGCGGCGCTCACCGTCGCATCCGCCACGAAGGCAAAGGCGGGCCCCATCCCGATGCGCAGCTCAGTGCCCGAACTGATCGTGCCGGACCCGGGTCTCGCGGACACCGGCATGTTGGCCGATCCAACGCCCGTCACCCCCGCCGCCGGGCCTGCGCCGATCGCGCCTGCCGCAGCGGCCGTCGCCGCTGCGGAGCCTGCAAGCCCGAAGAAAAAGGGCGAAGTGGAATTTGAGGAAACGGATCTGCTCGCCGCCGTTCAGCAGGGCATCATCCAGGCCACGCTCCGTGGCAATGGCCGCGACCGCATGACCGCGCAGCTTCGCAACAACAGCCCCACGCCGCTCCGCATTTCCGTCACCCTCGGCCAGCTCCTCGAGGGCGGGCGCAACCGCGTCGTCGTCACCCGCAGCGCGACCGCCGAGCTGCTGCCCGCGCGCACCGTCGAGCTGAAGCTCGTCACCGCCGCGCTGCATTCCGCGAACATGGTCGGCGACGCGCCCTACAAGCTCTCGTATCACAATGCCGAGCGCGTGGATGGATTCCTGAAATGGGCCTCCGAGCACGGCGGCCTCTCGGCACCGGCGATGCAGGTCGTCGTCCTCGCGCTCACCGAGAACCTCCCGCTGCAGGCGCTCGCGAAATTTACCGCCAGCAAGCCCGGCGAACACAACACCGACGCCTTCCGCGCCGAGACCGCCGACCTCCTCGCCGCGCTCACCGCGCTGCGCGACTGCGGCGCGAAGATGGACACTTTCACCGTCGCCAATGACCCGCAGCTCCGCATCGAGTCCATGATCGAGCCGCTCAGCCGCGAGGCCGCGAAACGCTACTACGGAATCACCGAGGGAAATGAGTGGGATTTCTGGAAGCACGAGCTGCTCGAGGGCAGCCCGAGCACGCGCCACTACGCGCTCTATGGCATCGCGCGTTTCTACCCCGATGTCGCCCTGGAGATGCTGCCGAAATGGGCGCGCGAAACCGGAACACACCCCGTCTATCGCCTCGCCGCCGTGCAGGCGCTCGGCGACACGCAGCGCCCCGAGGCCCTGCCGATCCTCCGCACGCTCGCCGGCGAACTCGGGGCCACGACCGAACTCGGCAAGGCCGCCACGCAATCCGCCACGTATCTCGACAAGCGCCTCACCGAACTCGGCACCCGCCCGCAGGTGATCGCCTTCCGCGATAAGAGCCGCGTGACGGGCCTGTAGGCGCGGGCCTGGGAGCAGCGCTGTCACGGTCTTTTCGAGTGTTTGCAGTCTGTCCAGCTTGCGCTGGCATGGCGTCGAGTGGAACGGCGCATCCGCTAAGTGTGTCACTCCCGGTTCCAAAATGCCCGCCGCGTTTCTCGCGGGGCGGAACTGGCGGCGGGCGGTTTTTTTAGCAACGCGTTTTCCCTCGCGCATCGGCCGATTGGTGTACCGGCTGCCGGTGGGTCGTGCAAAAAATGAGTCCGAAACTCAATCCAGGGCGAACAGACAATTCGCAATGAACACAGTTTCCCGCAGTCATCTTCCAGGCAGCGTGCAGTCAACGCGTGCATCGGTTCCGCAAAGCCCGCCCGTGACATGGCGCTTGAGGCCGTGGGGCAGGGGAGCTATCCTTCCCGTCATGCGTCTGTCATCACATTCCCGCCCCCGTTTCGTCCGTTGCGCAAGCGAAGCGGGCAAGGTCCCCGGTGTATTCAGGGCGATGCGGGCGTGGCTCCGCGCGGGTTTCGGACTTTTGACAGTCCTGGCATGGCTTTGCATGCCAGCCCTTTCTTATGCCCTCTGTGGCCTGAATGAGGCGGTCCTCGAACAAATTGGGAGCGTGAAGGACCCGGAGGCTGCACGGGCATGGTCGCAGCGGTTTGAACAAGGCGGAGGCGCTTCATGCGTGGTGTGTCATGTTGCGGGACGTTCCGGACCCCGCACTGAGTACGGCAATGCGATAAACGTGCTCCTGACGGGTGCTGATCGCTTCAGCCCCGCCAGAAAACTTGAGGCGGGGCGACGGGTCAATGACATCCCCGCGGATCCCGCGCTGCCCGATTCGCCGACCTTTGGCGACTTGATTGCGCAAGGCTTCTTCCCAGCTCCCCTTGCTGGCGCCGATCTTCCCCAGGGCCGAAAGATTCCGGCGAAGCCTTCCGAGAATGTCACCGTCGAGCGTGCCCGCGAACTGGTTCAAAAGGCCGGGGCGGAATCCGATGTATTCAAGATACTGCAACTGAGCAGGACTTATGAGCTGAGCCCGGAAGCGGCCGGGGCGCTCGCCGAGTTCCGGGGAGAGATGCTGATCCTCGGCTTGAAGTCACTGTCCCCCGAAGTGGCCCAGGCTCTCGCCAAGAGTCAGGCAAACACGCTCTGGCTGCATTCTGTCACCTCGGTTTCCCCGGAGGCCGCGGAGATCATCGCCAGGCTGCCGGGCAAACTATTGATGACCGGGCTGGCGAAACTCGATTCTGTGGCGCTGGCAGAGAAGCTCGCCAGTCGGCCGGGCACGTTGTCGTTGCCATACCTGAAACAGATCAAGCCGGAGATCGCGGCGGCGCTCGGCAGGAACGAGCGCGGCCTGGCGCTCACCGGCCTGGCCGACATCCCGCCGGAAGTTCAGGACAAGCTGGCAGAAGCCGTGGGATATCTGGCCCTCCCGAACTTGAGGTCGCTCGACTCGATGCCCCTGACCAGGAAACTGGCCTCGGCTGGAACCATCTTTCTGCCGCGTGTCGAACGATTATCCGTCGAACAGGCAAAGTTGATTGCCGCCACCAAACGGCCTCTGATTTTAGGGAACCTGTTGTCCCTTGCGGCGATGACGCCGGAAGTCGCGACCGTGTTTGCCGAAAATCCGTTTGGTAATGCGCTTGCACTGGCCGGATTGGGGCCGATTTCCGCAACGGCCTTTGAGACTCTTGTGAAGTCTCCCTGGTACCTCGAACTGACGGATGTGGAGGCGATCTCTCCCAAGCAGGTGCGGATATTGGATGACGCGTTGAAGGGCGGCAAGGTGCGTCCACCCGGGCAGTCTTTTTTTGGTGGAAAGTTCAGTGCGCCCAAGTTGAAGAAGCTCGACTCGGCGCTGCTTGCCGAGACGCTATTCAGGATCGGCTCCAGATTTGACAGCGTCACCGAGATCTCCCCCGAGGCTGCCCGGGCGCTGGGCGGGTTGAAAGGAGACTACCGATTGTCATTCCCCAGCCTGGAGGAGCTTGCCCCGGAGACGGCGGAACTGATGATGAGGCGGAGCTGGGAAGACATTTCGCTCCCGGCCCTGCGGAACGTTTCCCTGGAGACCGTGCGCAGTTTGGTGAAGCAGACCTCCGTTCTGAAGCTCGGCATCAGTTCAATGCCTCCGAAACTCGCCCCGGTATTCGGCGAATTGAAAGGAGCCCCGTTTTTCGGCGGGAGGAGGCCGGAGCACCCAGAGGACTACTTGGGCGGGGGAGGATTGTCTTTCCCCTACCTGAACGACCTTTCTCCGGAAGCGGCTAGCATCCTTGTGAAATCCCTGACCCGTGGAAATTACAAGGATGGGCGGACCAAGTCACCTCAGCTCTCCTTTGGCCGTAACGACTCCGACGCTTCGAGCAGTCCAAGACTTACGCCGGAGTTGGCGGCCGAACTCGCGAAGTATCAAGGGGGACTGGGGTTGAATGGACCCAGGGAGATCTCGCCGGAGTCAGCCGCCGCGCTCAGTGCGTATTCCGGTCCGATGCTGGGATTGGGGCTGAAGGTGCTCGACTCGCCCGCGGCGGCACAGGCGCTCGTGAGATCAAAAACGCAGGAGGTGGCCCTCTATAGTCTCCGTGCTGCGACACGGGAAGTGTTGGAAATCCTGAAGAGTTCCAAGGTTCGAATGCCCGATGACTCTCGCCAGCCTAATTTTATTTTTATCGTACGGTAGGTTGAAACGTGCATTGCCGGATTCACCATTCACATTCCCGATGAGTTCCAACCGACAGTTTCCATTCGTGGCCGGGCTTCTCCTCAGCCTGCTGCTGGCGTGCGGTGGGCAGGCCGAACCGGCTCCCGCTCCGGAGTTGGATACGCTCATGGCGCAGCTTGGAGATGCATCGTTCACAGTGAGGGACAGGGCGGCCCGCGGGCTTCGGGAGCGGGCCTGGGAGGTGCGGGAGCAGGTGCTCGCCGGTCTCCTGGTTTCCGATCCGGAAATTCGGTGGCAATGCCGCCGCCTGTGGTCGGAGGTGGAGGAACGCTACCTGCAGGAATTTGTGGCTGCGTGGGATGCCAGCCGCGCTTGCGGTCTGGCGGAGTGGCCGCGCTATCGCAAACTGCTGGGCGAGACAAAGGAAGCGCGGGAGTTGTTTGCCTCCATGCATCGCGCGGAACCGGAACTGCTGGTCGCTCTTTCCCGGCAATCGGGAGAGGGCGCCAAGAAGGACGGAGACGCCGGCTCCAACTGGCTGGAAGTCGTCATCGGGAGACGGAGCGCGCGCCTCGAGAAAGGAGCCCGTGCCGGCGAAGATCCAGCCGTGGTGGCGACCGGTGCCGCCGCAGCCCTCCTTTATGCGGGACTCAATGCCGGGCGGACGATCTCTCCCGAGGGCAACACCGCGCTGGCCATTCTGATCGAGTCCACCAATCTCAAGTCTGACATGGAAAAGAGCGAACCGTTACGGCGCCTCGTGGCTGCATGGGTCGAGCGAAACCCTCTCGTCAACGGTCTGTCGCCGGCCATCCGTTTCCAATCGCCAAAAGCGCTGGAAAACGTCGGCCGCATCCTTCAGGACGCAGCCGCCCCCGCCTCCGGGAAACAGGACGCCCTGCTTTTCCTGGCAAAGGGCGGGCAGGCAGGGGATCGAAGCCTCATGCTACCGCTGCTGGACGATCGCACCGTCATCGACACCTACGTTTTCAACGGCAGGGAGATCGAACTGCAAGTCCGTGATGTGGCCCTCGCCGCCGTCATTCACCTCGCGGGGCAGGATCCGCAGACATTTGGATTTGCCGACCGGAAGCTGGATCCCGCCAGGCTCTACGCACCGCTTTCGCTGGGCTTCGAGGACGAAACGAAACGCACTGCGGCCCTCCGGCAATGGAACACGTTTGTTGCTGAGAAAAAGCCCTTCCCCTCGGACAAACCTGTGGCCGGGCCCGGCGTTGCCCGCGAGGAAGTCCGGAGCAAGGTACCGCCCGCCGGCCCCAATCCCGGCAGCCCCGCGCCGACTCCCTCGGCGCCTGACGGTGCCCGGGACGAGCTGCTCCTGCGCAACGGTGAGACGGTTGGAGGCCGGTTTCTTGCCGCGCCGTCCAACGAAGCAAAGCTGAAGTGGAAAACCGGGGATGCCGCGGCTGCAATGGACCTTCCCCGGGTGAATGTAGCCGGCGTCAAACTGACCGGAACAACACCGCCGAAGCCGGGTGTTGCGCAGGCCATCGTCCGGCTCACGAACGGAGACGAGCTGCACGGGCGCCTCGTTGCATTGACCGATGATCAAGTTGCGCTCGATACCGCGTATGCCGGTCCGGTGAACGTGAAACGGCCGATGGTCGTCTCGATCCTGCCGGACTCCGAGCGGAGCGCGGGCTACACGGGTCCGCTTCGCGCCTCCGAATGGAAATTCTCCGGGCGCGAAGGTTGGAATTACAAGGACGGCGCGTTCGTCTCGTCCGGTTCCGGTTCGATCCAGCGCGACCTTGCGTGGTCCGGCATGCCGATGGGAATCGAATTTGACCTCGCATGGCGCGACCTGCCATCCCTGAAGATGCAGCTCACTTGCAATTCGAAGTGCAGCCTGACACTGGATATCAACTCCGGCCGGGTCGGTATCGGCGGCGTTACCGTGGCATCCGGCGGACGCGCCGGATGGATAGAGCAACCCAAGATGCTACCCGGGATGCTTGGCGCCCGCCCAAGCTACAGCATCGCCAAGCCAAATGCGCGTGCCCATTTCAACATGATCATCGATCCGGGAACGAAGACCATCGCGTTCTTCATCAATCGGAAGAAATGGGGCGTCTGGCGTGTCAATGGTGATTTCGAGCCGGCAAAATACACGGTTGCGTTTGATTCGCGGTGCCCCGGGATGGTGCTCGGCAAGATCCGGATCGCCAAATACAACATGGTCAGTGACGCGGAAGACGCGCCCGCGGCCGAAAATCCCGAGGAGGATGTGCTCCGGCTTGCCAATCTCGACAGCACCGCAGGCCGGATCAAGAAACTGGAGGCCGGCAAGGTCTCCGTGTTTGCATTGGGAACGGACCTGGAGCTTCCCATCGCCCGTGTCGCCCAGATGGATCTCGCCGAGGGCTCCCGTGGTCGCGCCCGGCGGATGGCGGGCGATGTCTTTGTGACTTGCCATGATGGCACCCAAGTGACCCTGGACCTGGAGGCGATCGACGAAAAAAACCTCATCGGCAGCAGCGAAAATTTCGGTCGGA